>Ga0209504_1000459_pt1 | contig 35774 bp, 38 predicted proteins | sample COGITO_mtgs_1005_FD_184791 | JGI IMG/M metagenome (GOLD analysis project Ga0209504, IMG submission 184791) | Pelagic marine microbial communities from North Sea - COGITO_mtgs_100511 (SPAdes) (version 2) | ecosystem: Environmental > Aquatic > Marine > Epipelagic ...
GAATTAATATTAGCGCCTTTTCTATCTTTCCAAAAATTTTTTTCTTCAGCTCCTAGAATTTCTACACCACAATTGTCAGAGGCTTCATGATCGGTGACAGGAGAGGTGAATTTAACATCTAATTTCTCTTTTTCACAAAGTTGAATAATTTCTTCTCGCCAATTACTATGAATTTCGCCTGCTAAATATACGTTTAACATTAGTTTAAGCTTTTACAAAAAGTAGATATTTTTTCTAAAGCTTTTTTAAGATTGTCCATAGAAGTTGCATATGAAATTCTAAAAAAACCTTCTAAACCAAATGCAGAGCCCTGAACAACTGCAACACCACTATTTTCTAATAAAGACTGAACAAAATCAGTATCTGTCTTAAGTTCCTTACCACTTGCATCTTTTTTTCCAATTAACCCTTTGCAGCTTGGGAAAACATAAAATGCTCCATCTGGATTTAAACATTCAATTCCATCTATTTCATTTAATGCTTTAACAACAAAATTTCTTCTTTCTTGAAATGAAGTTGCTCTTTCTTTTATAAAATCTTGAGTTCCATTTAATGCTTCAACAGCTGCAGCTTGACTAATTGAAGATGGATTTGTTGTTGATTGCGATTGTATTTTAGCAATTGCTTTAATAATTTCTTTAGGACCAGCCGCATACCCTATTCTCCAGCCAGTCATTGAGTAAGCTTTACTTACACCATTCATTGTAAGAACTCTTTCTTTCAAGCTATCAATTTGTGCAATAGTAAAAAATTTAAATCCTTCGTATGTTACGTGTTCATAAATATCATCACTTAAAATATGAACATGAGGATGTTTTACTAAAACATCTGCAATTTCTTTAATGTCACTTTCAGTATAACAAGCACCCGTTGGGTTTGATGGTGAATTTAATATGATCCACTTTGTTTTTGGTGTTATAGATTTTTCTAATTCAGCTGGATTAATTTTAAATCCTTGTTTTTCATTACACTCCAAAATAATTGGAGTTCCACCGGCTAATAAAACCATATCAGGATAAGAAACCCAATATGGCGCAGGAACTATAACCTCATCCCCTTCATTTAGGGTTGCCATCATGGCATTATAAATTACATGTTTTCCACCAGCACCAACGGTTACTTGATCAGTTGTGTAATCTAGATTGTTTTCTCTTTTAAATTTTTTAACAATGGCATCTTTTAAAGCTGGTGTTCCATCAACGGCTGTATATTTGGTATCACCATCATTAATGGCTTTTATGGCCGCTTGTTTAATATTATCGGGTGTATCAAAATCAGGCTCTCCTGCTCCAAGCCCTATCACGTCTTTTCCAGCAGCTTTTAACTCTCTTGCCTTTTGAGTTACAGCAATAGTTGGTGATGGTTTAATCTTTTTTAGACTGTCTGATATAATGCTCATTGAAATAAATTTTTATTCTAATAGTTTTATAGATAATGCAAAATACTTATCAAGATTTAATTACTGAAATCCAAAGCAAAAACCCAGAAATACACCAGAAACTAGAAGGTGGACAAAAGTTTAAACTTGTAACAGATTTTAAACCAGCAGGTGATCAACCTGAGGCAATTAAACAATTAGTTAAAGGTGCAAACAAAGATGAGTTAAATCAAGTTTTACTTGGTGTAACGGGTTCGGGGAAAACTTTTACAATGGCTCAAGTTATTGAACAAACTAATCGACCCGCTCTTATACTTGCTCCCAATAAAACATTGGCCGCTCAACTTTATGGAGAGATGAAATCTTTTTTTCCAGACAATGCCGTTGAGTATTTTGTCTCTTACTATGATTATTACACACCAGAAGCATACGTTCCAAGATCAGATACTTATATTGAAAAAGAAGCATCTATTAATGAACAAATCGATCGAATGCGACACTCAGCAACAAGGTCACTACTAGAGAGAGATGACGTAATTATTGTATCCAGTGTTTCTTGTATTTATGGATTGGGATCCGTTGAAGCTTACAGTAAAATGACTTTAAGTTTAAAGAAAGATTATGACTACAATAGAGAACAGTTAATAAAAACCTTAGTACACCTACAATATAAAAGAAATGATCAAAGTTTTTATAGAGGTACTTTTAGAGCACGAGGTGAATACATTGAAATATTCCCATCACACCTTGAAGATAGAGCATGGAGATTAAGTTTATTTGGAGACAAATTAGAAAAAATCGAAGAATTTGATCCTTTAACAGGAGATCTATTAAAAGATTTAGATGTTATAAAAGTTTATGCAAATAGTCACTACATCACTCCAAAACCAACTATCGAACAAGCTGTAATAAAAATTAAAAGAGAGCTTGAGGTTACTCTTAAGAAATTTAAAGAACAAAATAAACTTCTTGAGGCTCAACGATTGGAAGAGAGAACAAAATTTGATTTAGAGATGATTGAGGCTACTGGTTCTTGTGCTGGTATTGAAAACTATTCTAGATTTTTATCAGGACGAAAACCTGGAGAGCCACCTCCTACTCTATTTGAATATTTTCCAGACAACACCCTTATATTTGTAGATGAATGTCACGTTACTGTTCCACAATTAAATGGAATGTACAAAGGGGACAGATCAAGGAAAAGTAATCTTGCAGAATATGGTTTTAGACTACCTTCTTGTATGGATAACAGGCCACTTAAATTTGAAGAGTGGGACGCAATGAGAACGCAGACAGTTTTTGTATCAGCAACACCTGGTCCATGGGAGTTAGAACAGACTAAAGGTAAGTTCGTTGAACAAATAATAAGACCTACTGGCTTAATTGATCCACCAGTTGAAATCAAACCAGCTAAAAACCAAGTCGATGACGTAATGCATGAGTGTAAGAAAACAATCGATAAAAATTTTAGAGTATTGATTACAACTTTAACTAAAAAAATGGCTGAAGACTTAACCGAATACTTTCATGAAAATGGTATTAGAGTTAGATATTTGCATTCTGACATTGATACACTTGAGAGAATAGAAATTATGAGAGATCTAAGACTAGGAGTTTTCGACGTCTTGGTTGGTATAAATCTTTTAAGAGAGGGGCTTGATATACCTGAGTGTGCATTAGTTGCAATTCTAGACGCTGATAAAGAAGGGTTTTTAAGATCTGAAACTTCACTGATCCAAACCATTGGAAGAGCAGCAAGAAATTTAGATGGTAGAGTCATTCTTTATGCTGACAAAGAAACTAAAAGTATAAAAAAAGCAATTCAAGAAACTGATAGAAGAAGAACAATTCAGGTCGCCTATAACAAAAAACATAACATTGATGCAACCTCAATTAAAAAAGAAATAAGTGATGTCTTGGAAAGTGTTTATGAAAAAGACTACCTAAAAGTTGGAACAGGTGACAATATTGGTGGCAATTTAAAGAAACATTTAAAACAATTAAATAAAAGAATGAAAGATGCTGCAACCAACCTTGAATTTGAAGAAGCTGCAAAAATTAGAGATGAAATAAGAAACCTTGAAGCATCAGAGTTAGAAATTGTGTTAAATCCAAAAGTAAAACACTATAATCAAGAAAATAGAGTGTATCCAAAGGGTAGATCAAAGATGGGCTTACCTGGTACAAGAGCACAAAAAGGTAAGAAAAAATGGAAGCAAACAAAATAATTATCACAGGAGCTGCAACAAGAATGGGTGCTGCCATTGCAAAAAAACTCTCAGGTCCAGGAGTTGAAATGGTTATTCATTACAATAGCTCCAAATCTGCAGCTGAAAAATTACAAAAAGAATTGTCAAAAAATAAAACAAAAGTTTATTTAGTAAAAGGTGATCTTGCAAAAGAACAAGATTTAAAAAAAATTATAAGATTTTCAAAGTTAAAATTAAAATATTTTGATTGTTTAATCAATAATGCTTCATTATTTGAAAATGACAGTCTTAAAAATTTTTCTTCTAAAAGCTGGAATCAGCATATTGATGTAAATTTAAAAGCACCCGCGTATCTTACAAAAGAATTTTCAAAAAATGTTAAGGGTAAAAATAACAATATTATAAATATAATTGATCAAAGAGTTTTTAAGTTAACTCCCTTTTTCTTTTCTTATACTTTAAGTAAAACGGGACTTTATACTCTAACAAAAACTAGTGCCATGGAATTAGCTCCAAATATAAGAGTTAATGGAATAGCTCCTGGTCCTACTATTAAAAATAAAAGACAAACTGACATGCATTTTAAAAAGCAGTACTTGGCAACTCCTTTAAAACAGCAGGTAAATGTACAGGATATATGTTCTGCTGTTGACTTTTTTATCAAAAACAGTTCAATTACAGGTCAAGTAATAGCGATAGATAGCGGACAAAGTTTAAACTGGCAAACACCAGATGTAATTGGAAAAGAATGAAAAAAACTAATTTAAATATTATTAAAATAGATAAAAATAAAAGTTTATTTAATTACGAAAAAAAAATTCTTATTAAAGAGTTAATTCTAGATTTAAAGCTTGGTTATTATGATTTTGAAAAAGAAAAAACTCAAAAAGTAAAATTCAGTTTAGAGATTGATTATGAAGATAGAAAACCAACAAATGATAAGGATATTAAATCAATTGTTAATTATGGTCAGGTTGTAAAATTAATTACAAAACTTGCAAAAAAGAAACATTATAATTTTTTAGAAACACTTGCTGAAGATGTTTTTGATGTATTATTTAAAGATAAACGAATTGGAAAAATTATGCTTCAAATTGAAAAATTAGAAATTATTAAAGAATGTGCCTCTGTTGGTATCCAAATTACCAAAAAAAGAAGTCATGAAAAGTTCTGAATTAGGCAAAGACGTAATTAGAAAAGAGCTCCCATTAATTCCTAAAAGCCCTGGAGTTTATCGAATGCTTGATCATAAAGATGTGATTTTGTATGTAGGTAAAGCAAAAAACCTTCCTAATAGATTGAAGAGCTATGTTGCTGAAAAAAACCACATTATTAGAACAGCAAGAATGCTCTCCCAAACTTTTAAGCTAGAGATAACAACTACTGCCAATGAAAGTGAAGCTCTACTTTTAGAGGCTAATTTAATAAAAAAACATAAACCTAAATTCAATATATTGCTCAAAGATGACAAGTCTTTTCCCTTTGTTTTTATCAGTAATAAAGACCAATGGGCACAAGTTACAAAACATAGAGGGAAAAAGGATAAAGAAGGATTTTACTTTGGACCGTTTGCTTCAGCAGGAACTGCTAATTGGACTATTAAGATGCTTCAAAAAATATTTCAAATTCGAGTTTGTGATGATAGTACCTTCAAGAATAGAAAAAGACCCTGCATTCTTTATCAGATAAAAAGATGCTCTGGTCCTTGTGTCGATTATATTGATAAAGAAGATTATAAAAAATCAGTAGATCAAGCAATTCAGTTTGTATCGGGAAAATCAAGGGATATACAAAAAAACCTATCTAAACAAATGGAGGAAGCTAGTGAAAAGCTAGATTTTGAAAGAGCTTCTATTTTTAGAGATAGAATTAAATCTTTAAATATAATTCAATCTTCACAAAGAATTAATGAAGCAAATTTAATTGATGCAGATGTAATTGCTGCATACAAAGAATCTGGTAAAACGTGTATTCAAGTATTTTTTTATAGGTCTAAACAAAATTGGGGCAACCAAGCTTATTTTCCAAAACATGATCCTGATCAAAGCTTATCTGAAATAATGTCTTCGTTCTTGATGCAGTTTTATGAAAATAAAAATGTTCCAAAATTAATAATCATTAATACAGAAATAGAAGACAAAAAATTAATTGAAGAAACTTTAAGCAAAAAAGAAAATAGTGCGATTTCTATTAATGTAGCAAAAAAAGGCACTAAAGCTAAAGTAATTGCTATGGCAGAAAAAAATGCCAAAGAGTCACTTAATAGAAAAATTTATGAAACAAATAATAATAAAAATTTATTTGAGGGTGTTGCTAAAAAATTTGATCTTAAAAATGGCCTAAACTTAGTTGAGGTTTATGATAATAGTCACATCTCAGGAACAAATAGTGTGGGTGCTATGATTACTTTTGGAAATGAAGGATTTGTTAAAAAAAGATATAGAAAATTTGATATTAAGACAAAAGGTAATGAACAAGACGATTTTGCAATGTTAAAAGAAGTTCTTACAAGAAGATTTAAAAGAGCAATGTTAGAAAAAGGAAATTATTTAACTCTTCCTGATTTAATTTTAATTGATGGTGGTAAAGGTCAATATTCATCTGCCAAAGAAGTGTTAGATGAATTTGGTTTACATGATCTTCCTATGATAGCCATTGCTAAGGGTAAATTAAGAAATAGTGGAGATGAAACTTTTTTTTATAAAGGAAAGTCATTTAAATTTGATAAAAATGACCCCACTCTCTTCTTTATGCAGAGACTACGTGATGAAGCACATAGATTTGCCATCACCTCTCATAGAGCAAAAAGAGCAAAAGGAATTACAAAATCCTTGCTGGATCAAATTGATGGTATTGGATCGATTAGAAAAAGAGCACTATTGAACCATTTTGGCTCTGCTAGAGCAGTAGAATCTGCAAGTTTTGATGAAATTAAATCAGTTGAAGGTGTTGAGGAAAAAGTTGCAAAAAAGATATATAACTTTTTTCACGAATAATTATGCTTAAAAAAATTCCAAATATTTTAACAATAGGTAGGATAATAATTGTACCTTTTTTTGTTCTAGCATTTTATTTACCTGGTTTTTATGGTGATTTAACTGCATGCGTATTGTTTGTAATTGCTTCATTTACTGATTTTTTGGATGGAATGTTGGCGAGAATGATGGGTGAAGAGTCTAAGTTGGGTGAATTACTTGATCCTATAGCAGATAAAATTATTGTTGCTACTGCACTTATATTGCTTGTCATGAGTGGAACAATTAAACATTACGAGGTTATTGCAGCAATTATAATACTTACACGAGAAATACTAATTTCAGGCTTAAGAGAGTTTTTAGCTAGAGGACAAATTAAATTACCAGTAACTAACTTAGCAAAATTAAAAACTTTTTTACAAATGGTTGCTATAGCTCTTTTACTAACTGGTGAAACTGGTAATAAAATTTTAAATTTTCAAGATTATAATGCTCAAACTATTGGCATAATCCTGCTTTGGCTTTCTGCATTTTTAACTCTGTATACTGGTTATGAATATTTAAGAAAAGGCATTGACCATGCAATATCTGAAGATAACAAAAACTAAGCTGCTTTTCTTTTTCTAACTAATGCTTGGTAACTTTCATTTAAGTCAATTATAGTTTCGCAAACTTTAAATTTATTTTCAGCAATACATGAAACTGGCGTAACTTCTGCTGCTGTACCTGTTAAAAAACAGCCTACAAAATTTGATAATTCAGCTGGTGCAATTTTTCGTTCATTGACTTTTATTCCTTTAGATTTTGCAATTTCAATTACCGTTCTTCTTGTAATGCCGTCTAAAAAAGAATCTGGAATGGGTGTGTGAATTTCTCCATTTTTATCTTTAAAAAAAATGTTAGCACCTGTTGCTTCCGCAACATTTCCTTCATGATCAAGCATTAGAGAATCTGTATAGCCTTGTTGTTCAGCTTCATGTTTTGATAAAGTACAAATCATATATAATCCAGAAGCTTTTGTATCCCAAGGTATCGTATTAGGCGCAGGTCTTCTCCAATTTGATATATTCAATTTAATACCTTCTATTTTTAGTTTTGGATCAAAATATGAACCCCACTCCCAAGTTGCTATGGCAACATGAATTTTTGTTTGTTGAGCAGATATAGCCATCATCTCGCTACCTCTCCATATTGTTGGTCTAACATATCCATCTTTGACACCCTGAACTGAAATTATTTTTTTTGATGCTAAATTTATTTCTTCTTCAGTATAAGGAATTTTAATACCCATTCTTTTTGCAGAATAAAAAAGTCTAGATGTGTGTTCCTCTAATTTGAAAATTGAATTATCATAGACTCTTTCACCTTCAAAAACACAACTAGCATAGTGAAGGCCATGATTTAAAACATGAATTTTAGCATCAGCCCAATCAACGAGCTCGCCATTAAACCAAATTTTACCTGATCTTTTATCGTATGGTATCATGAATGAAATAATTTAAATTTTATCTAAAATTATCTTTGTATCTATAATATGTCAATATAACTTACCCATAATGAAAGAACTTTTATATTTAAAGGATACTCAGTTAAAGCAGCTGATTGAAAAGTTATTTACAAGTTACCGTGAGTCTTTTTCAGATGCCAAGAAAACATTGGATAAATACTCTATAGGTATAGCTCACCACAAAGTTTTACATCTATTATCAATGTATAAAGGGATTACAATTTCTGATCTATTAAAGAAGTTAAAGGTTACCAAGCAGAGTTTAAATAGAGTTTTAAAAGATTTAATTAAACTTGATGTGGTTTTTTTTGAAAAAGATCAACAAGACACAAGAGTAAAACACATTTTTTTAAATGAAAAAGGAGAAAAAATTTTTGACGAAATATTTTCGATACAAAAAAAAAGAATTTATAATGCTCTTTTAAATTCAAGTTCAGATCAAGTCTTAAACTTTGACAATGTTTTAAAGAAAATAATTAATGAATGATTTTGTAGCCCATATTTTAGTTGTAGATGATGATGAGGGAATTAGATCCCTAATTAAACAATATTTAAATGAAAATAATTTTCTGGTTACTACATCAAATAGTGCAGAAAATGCAGAAGAAAAAATTTCAATAATTAAATTTGATTTAATCGTTTTGGATATAATGATGACAGGCAAAAGTGGGTTGGATTTTATCAAACAAAATAAATCTAAAATTGATACCCCTATAATTTTATTAACGGCTAAAGGAGAAGCTGAAAATAGAGTTGAAGGTTTAGAGATAGGTGCTGATGATTATTTACCAAAACCTTTTGAGCCAAAAGAACTTATTTTAAGAATAAAAAATATTTTAAATAAAACAAAAAGAAATGATGAAAAAAGAATTATAACCTTTGATAATATTAAAATTGATCTTAACAAACTTTTAATCATAAAAAATGATATTGAATATAAAATAAATAGTACTGAAAAAATTATATTAGAAAAAATGATTAACAATCCTGGCAAAACCTTTTCAAGAGAGGATATTGGCAAACTAACTGATCTTGATAAAGAAAGGTCAATAGATGTGATAATTACAAGACTTAGAAAAAAAATTGAAATGGACCCAAAAAATCCAAAATACTTACAAACTTTAAGAGGTGCTGGCTATGTTTTATGGATTGAATAATTTTGTAAAAAATTTACTACCAAAAAGATTATTTTATAGAGCTTTATTAATCGTAGCAGTTCCAATAATTGTTCTTCAAGTAGTCATATCGATTGTTTTTTTTGATAGTCTTTGGATTAAAACAAATAAAGGTATGACAAGAGCATTAATCGGTGAGATGAAAACATTCATAACAGCTTACGATAATGGAAAATATAATAATAACGACCTGTCAGGCTTATTCTCAATTTATTTAGATCTTAATGTTCAGTTTAAAAAAGATGATTTATTTGAAAAAGCTCAAAAAGAAAGATGGTTTAGTCCAATAGATAGAACACTTAGAAGAGAACTGAAATCTAATATGGGCACTCAAAATTTCTGGTTCGATACAACAAGTTATAAAGAGCTTATTCATATAAATATTAAACATAACGAGGGTTACTTTGAATTTTTTATTCCAAAAGACAGGGTTGCAAGCTCATCTGCTAGAATATTTGCGTTATGGATCACTATACCAGCTCTACTAATGATAACCATAGCTATACTATTTCTAAAAAATCAAACCAGACCAATTATAAACCTGGCTAAAGCTGCAGAAAGATTTGGTAAAGGAGAAAACATTGATGAGTACAGGCCATCAGGTGCCTTAGAGATCAGACAAGCAGGTTTGGAATTTGATAAAATGAGAAAAAGAATAATGAGACACCTCAATCAAAGATCTGAAATGTTATCTGGCATAAGCCATGATTTAAGAACACCCTTAACAAGACTAAAACTTCAGCTATCTTTTATGAAAGATAAAGATTTATCAAAAAAAATGTCTTTAGATATAGATGAAATGGAAAAAATGCTTAATGAATATCTGCAGTTTACAAGTTCATCATATTTAGAAAAAGATGAAACCTTTGATATTTCAGAATTAATCGAAACTACAATAAAAAATTATAATAATGATAAAATAACCAAAGAAATAATTCCAAGAATTTACCTGAATGGAAGAAAAAATTTAATACAAAGATCTATAAATAATTTAATTGATAATTCAATTAAATATGCTGAAAATATAAATTTTCATCTATCAAAAAAAGATAGTAACATAATAATTACTATTGATGATGATGGAGTCGGTATTCCTAAAGAAGAGTTCGAGAATGTTTTCAAACCATTTTATAAAGTAGATAAAAGTAGAGGGGATTCTAAATCTAGTGTTGGTCTTGGATTGTCAATTACATCTGACATAATCAAATCCCATGGAGGAAATATTTTATTAGATAAATCTCCTTTAAACGGCCTTAGAGTTAAGATTTTTTTACCTTTGTAGATTTTTTATTTGGACTTTTTTTTTCAAATTTGTTGATTTTTTTTTCTAAATTTTCAACTCTTTTAATTAATATATCCATTTCTTCTTTGCTAGTTAATTTCATTTTAAAAATGATCTCTTCTCTTTTAGATCTTAAAACATTTATTATTTCAGAACTTAAATCTTTATAAGAAATTAGCCCTTGTTCAAATAGCTTTGTTAATTTATCAATTACAAATTTTGATTTTGTCATATATTCGCTTATAAAATTAATATACTTTATACGTAGTTTTTTAAAAATGTTTATTAATAATTTTGACCCAGTTGCGTTTCAAATATTTTCATTAGAAATCAGATGGTATTCTTTGGCTTATATTGTGGGTATTGCACTTGGTTGGCTGTATTGTAAAAAAAAATTAATAAAAGACTCTCATATTCTTCAGCTATTTGATGACTTTATAACCTATCTCATTATAGGTATGATTTTGGGAGGTCGGCTTGGTTATACTTTATTTTATAATCTAAAATATTATTTAGATAACCCTATAGAAATATTGATGGTTTGGAATGGAGGAATGTCATTTCATGGTGCTTTAATTGGAATTATAATTGCATCAATATTGTTCTCAAAAAAACACAATACAAATTCGTTTATATTTTTAGACTTGGTTGCCCTATCTGCTCCAATTGGAATCTTTTTTGGTAGAATTGCCAATTTTATAAACTCAGAGCTTTATGGAAGAGCTACAGACCTTCCTTGGTCAGTTCAATTTGTTCTAATAGATAATATCAAAAGGCACCCTTCACAATTATATGAGGCTTTTTTTGAGGGAATAATTCTTTTCTTTGTACTTGGGTATTTTTTTAAAAAAGATTATTTAAAAGTACCTGGAAAAATCTCTGCTTTATTCCTGGTCTTTTATTCTCTATTTAGATTTTTTATAGAGTTTTTCAGATCTCCGGATCCACAAATCGGTTACTTAGTTTTAAATCTAACATTAGGTCAATTGATAAGTGTTCTTTTTTTTCTGACTGGGGTTTACCTTTTATCTTTAAAAAATGAAAATTAAGAATAATCAGTCGTTTACCCTAGATAAATTTATAGAGGAGTCTCTTTATAATAAAACATCAGGCTACTACATGAAAAAAAATCCCTTTGGCAAAAAGGGTGATTTCATAACTTCACCCAACATATCTGTATTATTTTCAGAAATGATTGCAATTTGGGTAGTGTCGTTTTGGCAAAATCTAGGTTGCCCTAAAAAATTTAATTTAATCGAGTTAGGGGCTGGTAATGGTGAAATGATGAAAGTTTTAGTCAATACCTTTGAAAAATTTCAAATATTTAAAAATTCTTGTCACATTAAGATTTTAGAAAGAAGTAAATTGCTTCGAAAAAAACAAAAAATTAATATCAATAAAAAAAATATTCAATGGTTAAATGATTTAAGCGAATTAGATAATTCGCCATGTATTTTTTTGGCAAACGAATTTTTTGATGCTTTACCTATTAAGCAATTCATAAAGAAAGAAAGAAAATGGTTCGAAAGACATGTTAGATTTTTTAACAATAAATTTGAGTATTTTGATGTTCCTTTTGATATGGAAAAATTTGAAAATAAAATTAAATTTAAAATTACAAAACAACAGAACTTTATTGAGTATTCACCGCAATCAACTGAATACCTAAAAATTATCACCAATAAGATTAAACGTAATAATGGTGGAATTTTAATAATAGATTATGCGTATATTGATAAAAAAATGAAAAATACCCTGCAAGCTGTATTGAAACATAAATATTGTGATGTACTAAAAGGGTTTGGTAATTCTGATATTACCTACAATTTAAGTTTTAGTTTATTAAATAGAATAGTTAAAGAATTAAGCTCACTTACCTCAATGAATACTACTCAAGGTGAATTTTTAACAAAACTTGGTATTCTTGAAAGAGCAGAAATATTGTCCAAGAAAATGTTATTTAGTGAAAAAGCTGATATTTATTTTAGAATAAAAAGACTTATAGATAAAAATCAAATGGGTGAATTGTTTAAGGTAATGCTAATAACAACAAATAAAAATAAATTTAAATTGGGGTTTTAAACTGATTAAGTCAAAGAAACTCAGTAAATTTAAAAACTTACAGCATGCTTTCTTTAATAGAAAGGGTGGAAAATCTCTAGGTATTTTTAAGAGCTTAAATTGTGGCCCTGGGTCCTCAGACAATAAAAAAAATGTTTTAAAAAATCTTCAAATCGTTCAAAGGAAAATTAAAACTAAGCTTAAAAAAATTATTTTACTAAAGCAAATTCACAGCAATAAATTTCATTTTATAGATAAAAATCTAAAACTTAAAAATTATAATTTTGAAGGAGATGCGCTAGTCACAAATAAAAAGGAATTTCCTATAGCTATATTAACTGCAGATTGTGCTCCAATACTTGTTTATGATGAGAAAGAAAAGATGATTGCTGCAATCCATGCTGGCTGGAAGGGTGCTTTCAAAGGGATAATTAAAAGAACCTTAAATTTTATGATAAAAAAAGGATGTGATCCTAAAAATGTTACTGCAGTTATTGGTCCGTGTATTTCAGTAAAAAATTATGAGGTAAAAAAAGATTTTATTAAAAAACTCATTAAAAAAGATGGAAAAAATAAAAAATTTTTTAAAAAAATTCAAAATAAAGATTTCTTTGATTTAAAGAAATACGTCCTTTCTCAATTAAAAGCCTTAAATATAAAGAAAATTGATATAATTAATAAGAATACATTTAATCCAAAAAATAATTTTTTTAGTGCACGAAGATCTATTAGCCGCAATGAGAATGATTATGGTAGAAATATTTCTGTAATTATGATTAATTCATAATATCTCATGAAATTATTAACTGGAAACAGCAATAAACCTCTAAGTAAAAATATTGCAAAATATTTAAAAACTAAGCTTGTAAACTCAAGTATAAAAAAGTTTTCTGATGGAGAAATTTATATAGAAATTAATGAAAATATTAGAGGTAATAGTATCTTTATAATTCAGTCTATTTCATCACCTGCAAACGATAACTTGATGGAATTACTACTTTGTATTGATGCTTTAAAAAGATCTTCAGCAAAAAATATTACTGCTGTTATTCCTTATTTTGGATATGCACGACAAGATCGAAAAGTAGTGCCTAGAACTTCTATTTCTGCAAAACTGGTTTCTAATTTAATTACTAAAGCAGGTGCTGACAGAGTTGTTACTGTAGACCTTCATGCAGGACAAATTCAGGGCTTTTTTGACATTCCTGTAGATAACTTATTTGCTACACCAATTTTTGCAAGACATGCTAAAAAAAATATTAAAAGTAAAAATATTATTTGTGTTGCACCAGACGTTGGTGGGACTGAAAGAGCGAGAGCACTTGGTAAAATTTTAGATGTGGAACTTGCTATTGTGGATAAAAGAAGACCTAAACCAGGACAATCCAAAGTTATGAATGTTATAGGAAATGTTAAAGGAAAAACCTGTATTATAGTTGATGATATAATTGATTCAGGTGGAACTATAGTAAACGCTGCGAAAGCTTTAAAGGATAGAGGCGCTAAAGAGGTTTATGTTTATATTACTCACGGAGTTTTAAGTGGAGAAGCAGTAGATAAAATTAAAAAATCAGTTATTAGAAAATTAGTAATAACGGATACAATTGATAATCACGATAAAATTAAAAATGTTAAAAATATAGAAGTTTTGCCTATTTCAGCACTTATGGGTGAGGCAATTAAAAGGATCTCTAACTCAACATCTGTATCCGATTTATTTAAATAATTATCTTGAGTTATTAAGTAACTTGGGCTAAAAGCCATCTTTTTATGAATTCACTTGATGCAAATACTAGAAGTACTAAGTCAAAAGGAGATGTCCGTTCTCTTAGATTGGCTGGAAATATCCCTGGCATAATCTATGGGGGACCAGATCAAAATCAAAAAGTTACTGTATTAAAAAAAACATTAAAATCTTTAATAGATAAAGGAAGCTTCTTATCAAACATAATAACTCTTAATTTAGATGGCAAACCTCAAAATGTTTTACCAAGGGAAATTACTTATAACGTAATATCTGACGAGCCAACTCATATTGATTTTCTAAGAGTTGTACCAGGTGTAAAAATTAGAATAGAAGTGCCTGTGGTATTTATTAATCATGAAACTTCACCAGGCCTAAAAAGAGGTGGAGTACTAAACATTGTGAGAAGAAAAATAGAATTAAAATGTCCAAGTGAAAAAATTCCATCTGCAATAACTATTGATTTAGATGGGGTGGATATTGGGGAAAGTTTCAAAATATCTTCAGTAAAATTAGAAGAAGGTGTTACACCAACTATTATTGGAAGAGATTTTGTAATTGCAACTTTAGCAGCACCTACAGTGATGAAAGAGCCAGAAAAACCAGCTGAAGCTGAAGCAGAAGCAGCAGAAGATGGTAAAGAAGCAGCACCAGCAGCTGAGGGTGATAAAAAAGATGACGGCGAAAAAAAAGCCACTGAAGAAAAAAAATAATCAACTTATCATAGTGAAGACTCCTAGATACGATTTAAAAAAAATATGCTTTTATTTGTAGGCTTAGGAAATCCAACACCCGATAGCGAAAACAACAGACACAATATTGGTTTCAAATTAATTGATGCTCTTAATCAAAAATTTGGTTTGTCTAAACAAAAACCAAAATTTAAAGGATTATTAACTACAGGTAATATTGAAGATAAAAAGGTTTATGCAATAAAACCATTAACCTTTATGAATAATTCTGGAATTTGTATAAGGGAATTAATTGAATACTTCAAAATTGATGCTGAAGATGTGATTGTCTTCCATGATGACCTTGACCTTGAATTTGGAAAAGTGAAAGCAAAATTTGCAGGATCAAGTGCAGGACATAATGGAATTGAATCTATAGATAAATTTATTGGTAAAGATTATTCAAGAGTTAGAATAGGAATTGGAAGACCCAAAACTAAGGCTGATGTTGCAGATCATGTATTAAAAGATTTTGATGAAGATGAAATGATACAACTAGAAAAAATTACTAAAAATATTATTGATTCAATGGCTATATTAATTGATAAAAAATTAGATTTATTCTCAAGCACTGTAAATAATAAATAATGAGTTTTAAGTGTGGAATTGTTGGCTTACCTAATGTTGGTAAATCTACACTATTTAATGCACTTACAAATTCTAGTAAGGCACAAGCAGCAAACTTCCCTTTTTGTACGATAGAGCCAAATGTTGGTGTGGTTCCTGTGCCAGATGAAAGACTAGACAAATTGGTAGAAATATCAAAATCAAAAAAAAAAATTAATACTACTATTGAGTTTGTGGATATAGCCGGACTAGTAGCGGGCGCCTCTAAAGGTGAAGGCTTAGGAAATAAATTCTTATCTCATATAAGAGAAGTCGATGCAGTCATTCATATGATCAGATGTTTTGACTCTGATGATATTCAAAATGTGAACCCAACTGTTGATCCAATTAGAGATTTGGAAATTATTGAAACAGAAATGATGTTGGCTGACCTTGAGTCAATACAAAAAAGATTAGAAAAAAATAATAAGAAAAATGTAGATGAGGAGCAATTAAAAATATTAGAAATTGCTTCTGACTGCATAAATAATTCCAAAGATATTCAAATACTTTATGAACAATTTGATAAAAAATTAATAAGCCAAAGTGGTTTATTATCTTTAAAGCCTAAAATTTTTGTATGTAATGTTGATGAGGCAAGTGTTCAAAATGGAAATAAATACACTCAAGCATTTATTGATAAATATGGTGAAAAAAATACCTTAATAGTTTCAGCTGATATTGAGAACCAAATAAATCAATTAGAAAATGAAGAAAAAGAAAATTATATGGAGATGATTGGATTAAAAAGAACTGGTTTAAATATGTTAATTCAAAAAGGTTACAATATTTTAGAGCTAGACACTTATTTTACATCTGGGCCTGAAGAAACTAGAGCTTGGACTATCCAAAAAAATTGTACTGCACCAAAAGCAGCTGGTGAAATACACACTGATTTTGAAAAAGGTTTTATAAGAGCTGAAACAATTGCTTATGAAGACTTCATAGCTAATGATGGTTGGGTCAATTCAAAGACAAATGGAAAAATGAGACTTGAAGGAAAAGATTATATTGTCAAAGATGGTGATATATTAAACTTCAGATTCAATACGTGACCAAATTTTCTTCATACTAAAGTAAACTAGAATAGTTAAAATAATTAAATACAAGATAGCCTTAAAGCCCATCTTGTGTCTGCTTTCTAAATGAGGTTCAGCTGCCCACATTAAAAATGTTGTAACATCTTTTGCCATTTGCTCTTTAGATGCTGTAGTTCCATCACTATATTCTACCAAACCATCTGATAATGGTTCTGCCATCTTAATATTATTTCCATACATAAACTTGTTATAGTAAACACCATCATCAAGCGTTACACCACTCGGTGGATCTTCGTAACCAAGTAGCAATGAGTAAATATAATCAACCCCACCAGTTCTAGCTTTTGCTAGCACAGACATATCAGGAGGATAAGCTCCTCCATTTGCTGCTTGAGCTGCTTTAACATTTTCATAAGGCATGACAAATTTATCAGATAACTTAGCGGGTCTTACAAACATTTCTCCATCATTATTGGGTCCATCTGTAACTTCAAAACTTGCAGCTATTGCTTTAGCCTGCTCTTCTGTAAACTCTGGTCCACCTGGCTCAAATAAGTTTCTATAACTTACATATTTCATTGAATGGCACGATGCACAAACCTCAGTATAAACTTGATATCCTCTTTGAAGTGAACCTCTGTCAAATTTTCCAAATAATCCCTTAAAACTCCAATCTGTTTTTAAAAGATCGACTTTTTCTGCAGCATTAACTGTAAGAGTTCCTACTAATAAAAAAATAATTGAATAACTAATTTTTAAAATATTTTTCACTTAATTAATTTAAACTTTCTTTTTTTTTAACAGCTGATGCCATTGGCATCCCTCCAAGTACTGGTTCTGTAATACTTAAGGGTAAAGGTATGGTTTTTTCTTTAAATCCTAATACCGGTAAGATTATTAAAAAGTGAATAAAGTAGTAAGCTGTGGCAACCCTGGCAATCAATAAGTAAAGCCCCTCAGCTGGCATCGCACCTACGTAACCTAGAACTAATACATCCACTACTAGTATCCAATAAAATTGTTTGTAAAGAGGTCTAAATACTGCTGATCTAATTTTTGAAGTATCTAACCAAGGCAGTGCAGCTAAAATTAAAATTGCTGATAACATTGCAACTACTCCCATTAATTTATCAGGAACTGATCTTAGGATTGCATAAAATGGTAATAGATACCACTCAGGAACGATATGGGCTGGTGTTACCATTGGGTTTGCTTCTATATAATTATCTGCATGCCCTAAAATATTTGGTGAATAAAAAACAAAAAATGCAAATACAATCATAAACATTAATAATGCAAAGCCATCCTTGATCACAATATATGGATGGAATGGTACTGTATCCTTAGAAGGTTTTTTAACATCAATCCCCACTGGGTTATTGTTTCCAGGAACATGCAACGCCCAAATATGAAGAACGACTAAGCCCAAGATTAAAAATGGTATTAAGTAATGTAATGTGAAAAACCTTGTTAAAGTTGGGTTATCTACAGAATAACCTCCCCACAACCAATTAACTATTCCCTCACCCACTAAAGGTATGGCGCTAAAAAGATTTGTAATAACTGTTGCTCCCCAAAAACTCATCTGACCCCATGGTAAAACATAACCCATAAATGCTGCTGCCATCATTAAAAGGTAAATTATTATTCCAATAATCCAAATAATTTCTCTTGGAGATTTATATGATCCATAAAACAAAGATCTAAATATGTGAATATAAACTGCTAAGAAAAACATTGAAGCACCGTTTGCATGAATATATCTTATTAACCAACCATAGTTAACGTCCCGCATGATATGTTCAACACTTTCAAAAGCCATGTCAGCATGAGCAATGTAGTGCATAGCCAAAGTTAAACCGGTAACGATTTGTGTAATTAAACAAAAAGTTAAAATCCCACCAAATGTCCACCAATAATTTAAATTCTTAGGTGTTGGATAATCAGTTAAATGACTAGCGAGTGATAAAAGTGGAAGCCTGTCATTAAACCATTTTCCAAATTTTGAACTAGGAACGTACTCGTGATCACTCATAATTATTTATTATCCAATTTTAATAGTGTTGCTGTTAACAAATTCATATTTTGGAACTTCCATGTTTGTTGGAGCAGGACCTTTTCTAATTCTTCCAGAGATATCATAATGTGAACCATGACAAGGACAAAACCAACCATTGTAGTCTCCTTTATCATTTAAAGGGACGCATCCTAAATGCGTACAGACACCTAACATAACTAACCATTCTGGATCTTTTGCTCTGTCCTCATCTTTTTGAGGGTCTTTTAAATCTTCCATTTTAACAGCTCTTGCTTCAGCTACTTCCTCGGGTGTTCTTCTTTTAATAAAAACTGGTTTTCCTCTCCAGAGTACAGTGATTGTTTTTCCAGGTTGAACTGAACTTACATCAACTTCTGTGCTAGCTAATGCTTTAACAGATGCATCTGGGTTCATTTGATCAACAAGTGGCCAAACAACAGCTCCTACCCCAACAGCACCTACCGCATATGAGGCTGTAAATAAAAATTCTCTTCTTTCAGGTTTTTTTTCAGACATCTTTAATTTTTTGTATATTGTTATCTAATATATGATTTCATATAAGAAAAAAGTTTTTTTTCCACTGAAACAATGACACATAAAACATGAATTTGAGACCTAAAATAGCCTTATATGAACCTGATATTCCTCAAAATACAGCTGCTATTATCAGAACATGTGCGTGTCTAGGGGCTGATTTAGAAATAATTGAACCATGTGGTTTTTTATTCAGCGATAAAAGATTTAAAAGAGTTGTGATGGATTATATGGATGAAAAAATGATAAGATTTTATCAAAGTTCAGATGAATTTTTTAAATCAAAAAAGAATGAGAGAGTAATATTATTAACAACTAAATCAGCAGATTCTTATACTGACTTCAAATTTGAGAGTAATGATACACTTTTATTTGGAAGAGAAAGTGCTGGCGTACCAGACCATGTTCATAATTTAATTAAGTATAGGTTAAAAATACCCATGATGGACAATAAAAGATCTTTAAATATAGCCTCTTCAGTTGCTATAATTCTTTCAGAAAATTTAAGGCAAACTAACTTTAATAAATAATGGACAAAGAAATTAAAAAAAAACTTGCTTCTAATTGGTTTAAGTTGCTGCAAAACACAATTTGTAATGACATTGAAAAACTAGAGGGTAAGAAATTAAAGTTTAAATCTAAAACTTGGAATAGAAGTGAAATTAAGGATGAAGGTGGTGGAGAGTTTAGAATTTTAAAAGATGGTAAGATTTTTGAAAAAGTTGGTGTAAATTTTTCAGAAGTGCATGGAAAGTTTTCAAAAGAAATGAGTAAAAAAATTCCAGGTGCCTCTAAAAATCCAAATTTTTGGGCATCAGGAATTTCTATTGTAATGCATATGAAAAATCCTCATGTTCCAGCAATTCATTTTAACACTAGATTTATCTACACAACACATGGATGGTTTGGTGGTGGTATGGACGTAACCCCTTGTATCCAAGATCTTAAAGAAAAAAGCTTCCTTCATACTGAATTAAAAAAAATGTGTGATCGACATGATAAAAAATTTTATAAAAAATATAAAAAGTGGTGTGATGAATATTTTTATTTACCCCATAGAAAAGAAACAAGGGGAATTGGTGGTATTTTTTTTGATTACAAAAAAAAAGATTGGGAGAAAGACTTTAAATTTGTAACAGATCTTGGAGTTACCTTTCAAATGTTATTTAACTCGATAATACAATTGAAACACAAAAAGAAATGGACTGTAAAACAAAAGGAGATACAATATATTAAAAGAGGTAGATATGCTGAGTTTAACTTACTATATGATAGAGGAACAAAATTTGGCTTACAAACAGGTGGTAATGTTGAGGCAATATTAATGTCTTTACCTCCAATAGCAAAATGGAATTAAAATGGATAAAGAACCAATAACAGCAGATGGTCTTGAAAGTTTAAAGGAAGAGTTAATTTTTTTAAAAGAAAAAAAAAGACCTCAAATAGTTGCTGCGATATCTGAAGCAAGATCTCATGGAGATCTGAAAGAGAATGCTGAATATCATGCTGCAAAAGAAGAACAATCTCATAACGAAGGAAGGATTACAGAAATAAATGATATTATTGCAAGAGCAAATGTTATTGATGTAACCAAAATGAGTAATGATGGCAAAGTCATCTTTGGCTCAACTGTAGATTTAGAAAATTTGGATACTGGAGAAAAAATTACCTATAAAATAGTTGGAAAAGATGAGGCTGACCTTCAAAAAAAACTGATATTTTTTCAATCACCTATAGGTAGAGGTTTAATTGGAAAAAACAAAAATGATTTAGTTGAAATTAAAACTCCCGCAGGTGTAAAAAACTTTGAAATTAAAGATGTAAAGTACGTTTAATTACTTACTATTTTTTGAAGTTCTTTATCTGAAATTTTAAAATCATTACTAGTCCAGACTTCTTCTATTGCTTTTAACTTCTGTCCCAGCTCCTTTCCCTCAGGAATTTGATATTTTTCCATCAAAGTACTAGCTTTAAATGGCATAACAGGCATTTCTTTTTTTTTAAAAATTTCAATCATTTTAATTAACTTATTGTCTACTTTTTTGGATTTAAAAATTTTAAAATAAAGAACATCTAATAATGCCTCCCTACCATTAAAATAAAAAATTTTATTTAGATTTTTTTCTGAAAAGGTTTGGTTCGTATTTTTTTCTAAATTAAACTTATTTAAAAATATAAGTCTTTTTTGATCTTTTTTGGATAAATTAAATTTATAAATAAAGTAATCTACATTATCAGTTCCATCAATAATCATTAAAGATAATAAGAAAATAAAGTCCATTTCAAGAAAGTTTTTTTTTGCAAAACTATTCATTTTATTGAATAGAGAAATATTTTTTATTTGTGGAAAAATAAGATTTATAATCTCTAAACAATCCTTATCCTTAGTTAACTTTAGAAAACCATTTGATTTTAATAATTTTTGAAATTCATCTATTAATCTTTCTGAGGAAATACTTGAAACACCACTTAGGTTTTTTTTAATTGCTTTAATGACTTGTGGGTCATGACTATGCTTAGAATAACTAAGAAAAAATCTGACATATCTTAATACCCTCAAATAATCTTCTTTAATTCTGGTTTCTACATTTCCAATAAAATTAATTTTTCCACTTTCTAAATCTTTTTTTCCATCAAATGGGTCAAATAAACTTCCTTCAATATCCGCGTAAATAGAATTGATAGTAAAATCTCTTCTAGAAGCATCTTCTTTCCAGCTATCAGAGAACTCTACTTTTGCATGTCGTCCATCTGTATCAATGTCTTTTCTCAATGATGTAATCTCAAACTTTATATCATTAATTAACGCTGTAATTGTTCCATGTTCTATTCCACTCTCGTAATATTTTATGTCCTTTTTAGTAAGAGCCTCACACACCTCTTTTGGATTTAAATTAACTGCTAAATCTATGTCGTCATATGCTTCTTTATTAATAATCTTTCTTACACATCCACCTACATACCGGATTTCACTATTGCTAGAGTATGAATGAATTGCTTCAAATATTTTTGAAACTTCTGTTTCCTTTTTAATATTTTTGAAGCCTAAATTTATGTGATTAAGGTTTTGAGATCTAAAAAAAATTTTATCTAATAAATTATTCATATATGGCTGGCCCACAAGGATTCGAACCTCGGATCTCTGTACCAAAAACAGATGTGATACCACTTCACCATGGGCCAATATTAGTTGCATATATCACAAAAAAAAAAAATTATATAGTTTTTGATTCAATACACCAGTGGTTATTAAATTTTCGTTTATATTGGCTGCATGCTTTTTTGCAGGCCTTTTTGGAATGAAAATAAGCCACTATTGAGGATCCTGATCCAGACATTCTAACAAATAGGGAGTTGGGTAAACCATTGAGGTAGGATTTAATTCTTTTAAGTTCTGGATATTTATTTAAGGCAACCTTTTCAAGATCATTGTCTAAATTTTTTAAATATTTTGCTTCAAATAGTTTCTGTTTAGGAGGGTTAAATTGAGGTTTAGAGAATGAATTAACTTTAGAATAAATATATTTTGTAGAACATCCAAAGTTAGGTTTCGTAACTAATATATGAAATTTAATTTTATTTTTGAATTTTTTAATATCTCCATTAGATAAAAGAATAGCAAGTGATGGCTTTATACCTAAAATCACATCTGATCCTATTTCATTACTTATTTTTTTTGAGTCATTTTTTTTTATTTTAATTAATTTTTTTTCAATAAAAAAATTTAATAGACTGGCAGCATTCATAGACCCACCTCCCATTCCAGCCTTTTGAGGTATATTTTTTATAACTTTAATTTCAAATTTTTTATTATTCAAAAGTTTTTTGTTATCTAAAATTTTTAACAATTTTGAAATAGTATTAATTTTACTGATGTTTTTAGAAAATCTTCCAATAAAATTGATTTTATGCTGTTTTGTATTGCTTTCTGTTATTGTAATTGAATCATGTAAATCGATAAAAGAAATTAAACTTTCGATATTATGAAGCTTTGATTTTTTTCCTGTAACGTTTAGAGCTAAATTTATCTTTGCATAAGACTTTATCTTAAAACTATTCATAATTTAGGAATTTTTTAATCCCTCTAATAATTTATTTTTAATAGTTTTTTTCATGGCATCTTCAGTCTCATCTAAATTTAAAACAGCTTGCCAAAAATATCTTGCTTGAATTTTTCTATCAAGCTGCCAAAGAATATCACCGTAATGATCATTAACTACTGGATCCTGAGGCATTAATTCAACTGCTCTTTTAAGAAAATTTTCTGCTTTTTCATATTCGTCAACTAAGTAATATGCCCAACCGATTGAATCAATAATGTATGGATCGTTACTTCTGGCTTCATAAGCTTTTTCAAGCATTTTAAGAGCAGTATCAATTTTATGCTCTCTTTCCAACCATGAGTAAGCTAAATAATTTAAAACATAAGCATCATCTGGGTTGGCTTCTAGAGACTTTAATAAATCTTTATCTGCTTTTACATAATCTCCAGATCTCTCGTAACTTCCTCCACGCCGATATAATATTTCAGCGTATAAGTCAGAATTAGCGTTCATTTTTAAAAGTATTTGATCATAAAAATTTATTGCTTCAATATATTTTTTTGCATTTTTATGCATATTTGCAATATCAAATATAATTTTTTTATTTGGGTTTTTAATTTCTTTAAATTTTTCATTGATAAATTTTAGAGATGCTTCTTTATTATTTTTTTTTAAAATAATTTGAGACTCTTTTTTTAACTTAAACCAATAATAAAATTCATGCTTTTTATCAAATGCTTCAAGAGTTTTTAATGTATTGGAATAATCATCACTCAAATAATAATTTTCAGCTAATAAAGACAAATTGAAAATAAATTTAGGATTTAAATAGTTTGCTATATTTAAATAAAAATTTGATTTCTCATAATCATTCTGAGAGGAATAGAGATTTGCTATTAGAAAAAATAGTTCACTAACAATGTCATTCGAATTTGTACATGAAAAAATTTCTTGGAAATTATCTAAGTTTTTATCTTCTATCCATTTTTTACCTTGAGAAATTAATACTGATGAATTTAAATAATCAAAATTATTAGTAACTTTTTTTGCCTTATCGTAATTATCTTTCTTGATTAAATAACTGATCAAAAAAAATACATACCTTGAATAATCAGCATCGTTTTGTGAATTAATTAATGTATTAAAATATCTCTCTGTATCTTTATCATTTAAATAACATCTTTGAAAAACTTCGTTAATAAATGAAAAATTTCCAAACGTATTAGTTTGTTTCACTAATTTTTTTTCTTCAAAAACTGATAAATATTGCTTGAAGGTTTCTGCAATGATTAATGAAAGTCTATCATTGTTAATAAATTCATATGATCTATCAATATAAACTTTACTTTTTTTAAAGTTTTTTTTCTTTAAACTATCAACTGCCAGCAACAGATTAGCCTGAAAAAAGTCAGAGTTGTTTTTTGTTGAGTTCTGTTTAACTTGATTAATTGCTTTCTTAACTTTGCCATCAAGTACTAAGGAAAATACATACCTCTCAAGATAGGCATCATGCTGTTTTATTAATATTTTTGATGAATTAAAAAATTTTAAAGCTTCTGTATTATCTAGATTTTCATAAGCTACAATTCCTGAAAAATAATTAGACAAATACCTTGCATTAAAATCATTTAAACTGGTATTTTTTGAGTATAATGGACTCTGATAAAGTATTAATATTAAAAAGAATTTAAAAAACTTTACCAACATTTGGCCATTCTATGTCTAAAAAAGTAATAAATCAAAAAACGAATTTTGACTCTGAGTTCTTAAACTCTACTGGATCTGACTTTATTTTTGATGAAAAACCAATCAATAGACTAAAAAATACTAGTAATGATTTAAAAAAAGATCTGAGTATTCAAAAAATAGATAAAGTTAAAGAGCTTGAGAATCTTAAAGAACAAATAAACTCAATTAGTGATTGTAACTTAAAGAATAATTCAAAAAAAATAATTTTAGGAGATGGGAATATTAATAGCTCAATAATGATAATTGGTGAAGCCCCAGGCATTGAAGAAGATAACGCCGGATTAACTTTTATGGGTGAAGTAGGAGATCTTTTAAAAAAAATGCTGATTGCAATAAACATTAAAAAACAAAATATTTACGCAACTTATGCTGTAAACTTTAGACCTCCTGAGGATCGAAAACCAAATTCTACAGAAATTAAAAGATATTCCCAATTTTTACAAAAACATATTTCAATAATAAATCCTAAAATAATAATTCTTATGGGTAGTACTGCTATGGAATCTTTAACAGGTTTAAATAGTAAAATTTCTATTGAGCGAGGAAAATGGAAGGAAGTAATTATCAAAAATACAAGTTACAACGTTATCATAACTTTTAATCCCTCTTATCTTTTAAGAGCTCCTGAAAATAAAAAACATTCATGGGATGACTTAAAAAAGATTAAACAAAAAATCTTAGATCTAAAACTATCCATTTAATGAAAATTTTAGCAGGTGTTGATGAAGTTGGCAGAGGAAGTTTAATCGGGCCTGTTTATGCAGCAGCTATCATATTAAATAATTCTATTGATAAAAAATTATTGAAAGATTCAAAAACTCTAACAAAGGACAAAAGAGAAGAGCTTGAAAAATATATTAAAAAAAATTCTATATGGGCTATAGGCCAGGCATCGACTAAAGAAATTGAAAAAATTAATATATTGCAGGCAAGTTTACTTGCAATGAAAAGAGCTATTCTTAAATTGAAAACAAAACCTTCACTTGTTTTAATTGATGGCAACAAACTGCCTGATCTTAAAAACTATAAATTAAAATATGTAATTAAAGGAGATCAAAAAATTCCAAGCATTTCTGCTGCATCAATTATTGCAAAAGTCAGTAGAGATAAATTTATTACAAAACTTTCAAAAGAGTTTAATAATTATGGATGGGATACAAACTCTGGTTATGGAACCAAAGAACATTTAAACGCAATTAAGCAATTTGGTATTACCAAATATCACCGTAAAACATTTTCACCTATTAGTGATCTTCTATAAATCCTAGTGATAACAACACAAGATCTGGTTGTTTAAGAAATAATAAACACAAATTGAATCTAGTTATTTCAATCTCAGGTTGACGCAAGAATCCGTATGGAGTCTAATTGTTTTATACAAAATGGAAAACAATTTTAAAAATAAGATTATTAATGGTGACAGTCTTGAGGAATTAAAAAAAATTCCAAGCGAAACCTTTGATCTTGTTTTCGCTGATCCACCATACAATTTACAATTAAAAAATTCACTTACTAGACCAGACAGAAGCAAAGTCAGTGCTGTTAACGATAAATGGGATCAGTTTGAAAGCTTTAAAAAATATGATGACTTTACGGTTGCTTGGCTTTCTGAATGTAGAAGAATATTAAAAAAAGATGGAGCCATCTGGGTCATAGGAAGTTATCATAATATTTTTAGAGTAGGCACTGCAATACAAAATTTGGGTTTTTGGATTTTAAATGATGTTATCTGGAATAAGAATAACCCAATGCCTAATTTCAGAGGAACAAGGTTTACAAACGCTCATGAAACTTTAATTTGGGCTTCTAAAAGTGAGAAGTCAAAATATACTTTTAACTATCAATCTTTGAAATGTTTAAATGACGATCTTCAAATGAGATCTAATTGGAATTTACCTATTTGTAATGGTGCAGAAAGACTTAAAAAAAATGGTAAAAAAGTTCACTCTACTCAAAAACCAGAATCTTTATTACATAGAGTTTTATTGGCATCATCAAACAAGGACGATTTAATTCTAGACCCATTCTTAGGATCTGGAACAACTGCAACGGTTGCAAAAAAATTAGGTAGAAAATATTATGGTATAGAGAAAGAGAAGACTTATTTTAAAGCAGCAGAAGAAAGGTTAAAAAATACAAAACCTTTAGAGGATAATTTCTTAGACACTTTAAAAAATAATCGATCTAAGCCTAGAATACCTTTTGGATCACTAGTAGAGCTTGGAATAATAAAGCCTGGAACAAGTATTTTTGATCAAAAGAAAAAAATAGTTGCTAAGATTATGGCAGATGGAAGTATCAAGCATAATCAAGCTGAAGGATCAATTCATAAAGTTGCAGCAACAATACTTGGTTCTGAAAGCTGTAATGGATGGACTTATTGGCATTGTACAGTGAATGGCGTTTCTGTGCCAATTGATAATTTAAGACAAAGATTAATTTCTAAAAATTAGTCTTTATAAATTTTACCAAGATAACTGTTAATAAATTTTTCATTTTTAACTAATTTTTTTATTACTAAATTTCTAATCCAAATTGTTAATGGATTAGATAAATGAAAAGCAAAATAATTGAGTCTTGATTTCATATCAATCATCCTTACTCTTTTAATTCTTTCAGAGTTAAATTGAGTGTATTCATTTTCTAAATTTTTATAAAGTTCATTGGCAACCTCTATTGATTGAGAGGCGCCTTGAGCAAAGGTTGGGGGTAAAGCAAAAAAGGCATCTCCAATGATAAAAGTATCTTTATTTTTTGGTTCATTGACATCAGAACTCACAAATATTGGAAAACATTTAATACTTTTTAGATTGTTCATTGTTTCGGTGGGTACTTGCTTTGATATTTCAGATATAATAGATGCAGCAAAATCTTTGTTCTCAAATAAAGAATAATCAGATAACTCTTTAGTGCTAAGCTTTTTTCTAAAAATGGTAATAAAATTAAACTGTCCTTTGCTATTAACTGGATAAAGAACTGAGTGTAAATTAGACCCTAAAAACAAAGATATATTCTGTGGGTTAATGCCCTTAAGGGCATCCTGGTCAATTGTTGCTCTTAAGGCAATAGAGTTAAAATACTTTGGCTTAGTTTCTTTATTGGCAATTAATGATTTTGTCTTTGAAAAAGTTCCATCGGAGATAATTAAGTAATCACATTTAACAGATAAACCATCCTCAAAAGAAACTTCTTTACTTTCTGCTTCTTCATTAATTTTTATAACTTTTTTATTATAATGAATAATATTTTCATGAAGCCCATCTTTTAAGAAATTAATTAAAGTAGAGCGTTGTAAGGTAGTATATTTTGTATCAGTGCTGTTAAACATGGATATATCTAAATCACATATTTTTTTATTATTTTTTAAAGAATAAAAATCTAGTTTATTGGGGTGAAATTTATCTTCTATCCTGATTTTTTGAAAATTTATTTGATTTAACAGTTTGATGCTATTAACTGAAAGTTGAATTCCATATCCTTTTTCCAAATTAACAGAAGCATTTTTCTCATAAATTGTGACTTGATAATTAGAGTTTTGACTTAAAAGATTTGCAATATACAGGCCTGAAATACCGGCTCCTATTATTGCTATATTTTTCATTAAATCTTTTTTAAATAATTAAAAATTTTTTTAGTAAATGTGGGCAAAGTATAATCTTCAAGCTTAGAGCTATCAATCCAAGAAGAGTTAGAAATTTCACCTTTTAACTTGGAAAACTTGATTATTACATTCATATTCATATTGGATATCTTGAAGTTTAAAGCTTTTGCTAAATTATCAGGTTTGGATATTTGCTTCATGGGAAATATTTGCAAATTCTTTAAAAAATTAAATTTAGTATTTTTGATTAACAAAAATTTATTATTCTTTTTATAAACTTCTAATAAATAAAATTTATCAATCTTCTTTTTTCTTTCTTTTATTATTTCAAAATCTTTTTTTTTAAAAGACTTACAATTTTTAATTAAAGGACATTGGTGACATAAGGGATTTTTAGGTCGACAAATCAATGCACCTAGCTCCATTAGCGCTTGAGCATAATCGCTTGCTCTAGTTGAATTACCTAATATTTTTTTATTCTTAACAAGATTATCTTTTGTAATTTCTTTGGGTAATTTTAAATTTAATAATCTTTTAATTACTCTTTCAATATTTCCATCTAAGGGAATAAATGGCTTGTTAAAGGCAATTGCCATTATTGCATTAGAAGTGTAGTCACCTATTCCAGGTAATAATTTTAATTCATCAATCGTGTTTGGTAACCTTCTATTAAAATTTTTTTCTAATATTTGTGCAGTCTTTTTTAAGTTTTTTACTCTTGAATAATAACCAAGGCCCTCCCAATATTTTAAAAGCTTATGTTCCTTAATTTTTGATAGAGATTTAATATCTGGAATATCTTTTATAAAATTATTAAAGTATGGAATTACAGTTGCAACCTGCGTTTGCTGTAACATAAATTCACTTACTAACGTGTAATATTCTCGCTTAACTTGTGATAACTCTTTTCTCCATGGGAGTGATCTTTTATTATTATCGTACCAATAAAGAATTTTTTTTGTTAGTATGGATTTGGTCATATGCAATTTAAAAATAATACTAAGCAGAGGTTTAAAACTATTCAAGGCTTAAGGTCTTTTAAAGACACTTTGCCAAAAAACATTAAAAAAATAATCAAAAAAAAGGGTCATATATTTTCTGAAACACTTAATAACTGGAAGTACATAGTTGGAGATGATCTTTTTCAAATATGCTATCCCAAATCCTTTAAAAATTCGAATAAATTTGGAGTAAGCACTCTTCAAATAATGGTAAAGAGAGGACATGAGATTGATTTAGAGTATTCTAAAAAAGTAATAATGGATAAAATGAATAGTTTTTTTGGCTATGCCGTTGTTGAGAAATTGAAATTCATAAGCTTTGATGACGCCCAAACAAAGTTCAAAAAATTAGACACTAATGAAAATCATGTGACAAATATTAAATATGCAGATAGGATAAATAGTATTAAGAATGATAAAATTAAAAAATCATTACTTGAATTAACAAAACTATTTAAACAACGATGAAAAAATTCACCTCAACATTATTTATAATATTTTTAATCTTCTCCGCTAAAGCGCTTGCTGCAGATAATGATATGGTCAAAAGAATTTCTGAAGGAGAAGAAAGTGCTAAAATAACAATAATTGCATACGAGTCATTGACTTGTGGTCACTGTGCAAATTTTCATAAAGATGTATATCCTGAACTTAAAAAAGACTTCATTGATAAAGGATTAGTAAAAATAGAATTTAGACATTTTCCATTAGATTTAGCAGCTTTTAATGCATCAAAAATTGCTCAGTGTAATAACGATGGTAATTCAAATATTTTGAATATTTTATACTCTGGGCAAAAAAAATGGGCTAGAGGAAAAACTCCAGAAGAAGCAACGGGTTATTTAAAAAAATTCTTAGAAAGTGAAAGTGTAAACTTAGATTTTGAAAAATGCTTAAGTGATAAAGCTATAGAAGATTACGTTTTAAATGATCGAATCGATGGGGTAAAAAAATTTGAAGTTAATGCTACTCCTACGATAATAATTAATGATAAAAAGTTTGATAAAGCCCTAAATTATAAGAATTTAAAAAAATATCTGGAAAAACTGATATAAGTTAGTCCATGGAGTTTAAAAAAATCCAATTAAACGGATTTAAATCATTTGCTGAAAAAACAAATTTTCTTATAGAACATGGCTTAACCGGCATTGTTGGTCCAAACGGTTGTGGGAAATCTAATATTGTGGAATCCTTAAGGTGGGTTATGGGTGAAACCTCAGCTAAGAGTATGCGTGGCTCAGGTATGGAAGATGTTATCTTTAACGGTACATCGAATAAGTCTTCTAAAAACATAGCAGAAGTTTCTATTAGTGTAGATAATGCAAGTCATGATGGTCCAATGCAATATAAAGATTTAGATCATATTGAAGTTAGAAGAAAGATTGAAAAAGATAAGGGTTCAAAATTTTATATAAATGACAAAGAAGTTAGAGCTAGAGACGCTCAAATGTTTTTTGCAGATTTATCTACGGGTGCTCATTCACCGTCAATGATTAGTCAGGGACGAATTGGAGCTTTAGTAACTGCTAAGCCTACTGACAGGCGTGCAATCTTGGAGGAAGCAGCTAATATTTCAGGGTTACATGTGAGAAGGCATGAGGCTGAACTTAGATTAAATGCTGCAGAGACAAACTTAAAAAGAGCTGATGAATTAAGAAGACAACAAGAAAAACAATTAGCAAACCTTCAGAAACAAGCTGAAGAGGCAACGAAATATAAACTTATATCTGAAGAAATAAAAAAAATTGAAGCAGGGCTATATTATTTAAAATTATTAGACATTGATAATGAGATTAGAATAGAAAATGAAATTAACAATGAAGCTGAAGGAGAGGTAAGTAACTTCAATCAACAGATTGCTCAATTTGAAAATTTAATTAAAACTGAAACAGATAAAGTTTCTCCCTTAAGAGAAAAAAATATAGAAAATCTATCCAAAATTCAAAGATTGAATTTAGAGCTACAAAATTTAGATGAAGAAAATGTTAGAACTCAAGATGAAATTGAAAATATTAAAAAATCCCTAAAAACTATCGAGGAAGATATAGACAGAGAAAAAGGGATTGTAATTGATGCTAACTCAAATGAAAGACGCCTAAAAGAAGAGAAAGCTGAATTAATAGAAATAGATTCTAAATATTTTGAAACAGAAAAATTATCAAACGAAGATCTTGAGAAGGCAAAAAACCTATTAAAAGATGAACAAAAATCTGTTGATGAAATTATTAATATTTTTGCTGATGGAAATATAAATATTGCTATTGGGCCAATTAAAAATGTTAAAAATACAATCACCAGAGCTAAAGAATTGATTAATAACAATGAAATTAATCAAGCACTTACTTTACTTGATAGATGTCAGATTGAAATAGACGGTTTTTTAGATAATCTTGAAGATGAGGAGAGTAAGAAAAAGCTTTCTAATATTAATGAAAAAAATGAAAATATAAAATTATTGCAAGAAAAATATGCTGATAGTTTTAGTAAAAATCAATCAATAAAAAAAGAGTCTGTAAAAAGAAATGAAAGAATTAAAGCTATAGAATCAGAAGTTGAAAGTTGGAAAAACTTACTCTCTAATTCTGAAAAAATGGTTTCTGAGCTAACTGAAAGAAAAAATAAATTACTATCACAGTTAAATGAGCGTGATCAACAACCCAAAGCCCAAGCAGAAAGAAAAGGACAAATTACTGAGGGTCTAAGAATTTCACAAAATGAAAAAATTGAAAATGAAAAAATAATTGAAGAAACAGATAAAAAGATAAACTCTTTAAGACTTGAGTTAAATGACGTTCAAGAAAGATCTATTCAAATAAGAGAAAGAAAAGCAAGCTCAGGAGCAACTGTCGAAGGTTTAAAAAAACGTAAAGAAGATCTGTTAGAAAGAGTTAGTTCTGAACTTAATCTTGAAGAAAATGATATTCTAGAAAATTCTAATTTAAATGGTGTTGAAGAGCTACCTGACTCTGTTGCGCAAGAAGATGCTCTTGATGAGAAAAAAAGAGAAAGAGAAAAATTAGGATCTGTTAACCTTAGAGCCGATGAAGAAACCAGTAAATATGAAATAGAAATTAAAAAGATGGAACAAGATAGAGAAGATCTTGTATCTGCTATTATAAAATTAAAAGAAAGTATTAATGAATTAAATCAAAAAGGAAGAGAAAGACTATTAGAAGCTTTTGAAAAAGTTAATAGAAAATTTAATGAAGTTTATACAAAACTATTTAACGGTGGAAATGCAAAACTAGAGTTAGTAGATTCTGATGACCCACTTGAAGCTGGTTTAGAAATGCTGGTAAGTCCTCCTGGTAAAAGACTTCAGTCTATAACTTTATTATCTGGTGGTGAACAAGCTTTAACAGCCTTGTCTCTTATTTTTGCAGTGTTCCTTACTAACCCATCTCCAATCTGTGTTTTAGATGAGGTTGATGCTCCACTAGATGATGCTAACGTAACAAGATTTTGTGGACTTCTTGATGATTTAACTAAAATAACTGACACTAAATTTATTATCGTAACTCACCATGCTCTAACTATGTCAAAAATGAATAGACTTTATGGAGTTACAATGCCTGAAAAAGGTATTAGCCAACTTGTTGCTGTTGATTTACAAAAAGCAGAGAGCATGGTTGCTTAACAATTTGAATGCCAAAAGATAGCCTTAAAACTCGCTTGGAGATTGCAAAAAATAAGCTTTCTAAGAAAAATCTGTATAAAAATGAAGAGGCGCCCTCTTCTATTGGAACTGCCTTTAAATTAAGTACAGAATTAGTGTCCGCAGTGGCAGTTGGGACAATTATAGGGTTTATTTTAGACAAGACCTTTGGTACTAAGCCCTGGTTAATATTAATATTTTTTTTTGTAGGTGTTGTTGCTGGAATTATAAACGTATTCAGATCTGCAAAAAATATGCAAAAATAGACTTAAAAAATTATGGCTACAAACCCAATGAACCAATTCGAAGTTTATAGAATTGGACCAGAAATTAAATTAGGCGCAATAGATATTTCTTTCACAAATGCAAGCTTGTTTATGGTGATTAGTTCTCTTGCAATCTTACTAATTTTTAATTTAGGGTCAAAAAAAAATTCTTTACTACCAAGCAAGATGCAACTTCTTTCTGAATTAAGTTATACTTTTGTTTCCAAAATGATTAGTGATACCGCAGGATCAAAAGCAAAACCCTACTTTGCGTTTATCTTCTCAATATTTATGTTTGTGCTATTTTGTAATATGTTTGGGATGATCCCTTATGCCTTTACAGTAACTAGCCATATCATTGTTACTTTTATCTTGGCTTCATTTATTTTTGTGGGTGTAACAATTATTGGATTTATGAAACATGGATTAGGATATTTAAAACTATTTGTACCTAGCGGAGTACCGGCAGTACTATTACCACTAATAGTTGTTATAGAAATAATTTCTTACTTAAGTAGACCAGTTAGTCTTTCAGTTCGTTTATTTGCAAACATGATGGCTGGTCATACAATGATGAAAGTTTTCGGAGGCTTTGTAATAAGCCTTGGAATAGTTGGTGGATGGCTTCCACTGAGTTTTTCGGTTGCATTAACTGGCTTGGAAATACTAGTTGCTTTTCTTCAAGCATATGTTTTCGCAATCTTAACCTGCATCTACTTAAATGATGCATTAAATTTACACCATTAACTAACATAAGGAGGATATAATGGAATTAGAAGCAGCAAAAATGATCGGAGCAGGACTAGCAGCAATAGCTCTAGCGGGTGCCGGTGTTGGGATCGGAATTATCTTTGGTAATTACCTTTCTGGCGCGATGAGGAACCCATCTGCAGCTCAAAAACAATTTCCTAATCTTTTATTAGGTTTTGCTTTAGCTGAAGCAACTGGCCTATTTGGATTAGTTGTAGCGTTAATTATTTTATTTGCATTTTAAATTTAATGATTAAAAAAATATTTTTTCAGTCGATATTTTTAAGCTTCCTGTTTTTTATGGAAGCTTTTGCAGCTGAAAGCGGTGGAATGCCTCAATTAAATCCAGAGTTTTGGGTTTCTCAAATTTTTTGGTTAATTATTACTTTTGGAATTTTATATGTTGTTTTATCTAAACTTATACTTCCAAAAATAAGTGCCAATCTAGAAACTAGAAAATCTCAAATTTTAGAAAATATTGAGGCTGCGGAAAAGCAAAGAGAAGAAAGTGAACAAAAAATTGAAGAATACGAAAAGATAGTACAATCTAGCAAGAATGAAGCAAAAAACTACTTTAAACAAGCTAGAGAAAAAGTACTGAAAGATATTGGTGTAAAGAAGGAAATACTGGAAAAAGAGCTTGATGAAGAAGTTAATAAAGCTGAGATTGAGATAAAAACTTTTAGAGATAATGCACCAGAAAAAATCAAAAAAATTGCTGTAGAGACCTCTTCGGACTTACTGCAGGAACTAATAGGAGCTGAAGTTAACAGTAGTAGTATTTCTGCAATAGTAGAAGATCTTTCAAGAAAAAAAATGGATGAATATTATGGTAATTGATGCAACTTTTTGGGTAGCTATATCCTTTTTAATATTTATTGGAGCTTTAGTTTATTTAAAAATACCTCAAAAGATTAATGAACTTTTAAATAAGCTTATCCTTGATATTAAAAATGAAATAGATGAAAGTGAAAAACTAAGACAAGAGGCAAAGGTTTTATTAGATAACGCTCAAAATAAACTTGATACCGCACAAACTGTGAGCAATGATATTTTACAACAAGCCAAAAAAGATAGCGATCATCTTATAATCGAAATGAATGATAAATTTCATAAATCTTCAGAAATTAAAAAAAGTTTAGCAGAAAATAAAATTTCACAAATGAAAGAAGCTGCACTTAAAGAAATAAAAGATGTTTCAATTAAAATTGCTGTTGATTCTGTTAAAAAAATTATTAACACATCTGTTGATAAATCAAAACTTGATGGTCTTTTTGAAAAAAACCTTGAAGAAACAAAAATAGCTTTAAAAAAAATAAGCTCATAATTACCTTACAATTTTTTAAAAAAACTATAAATTAACCCAATGAAATCTATTGTCATTGGTTCTGGATTTGGTGGTATAGCTGCAGCATTAAGATTAAGAGC
>Ga0209504_1000460_pt1 | contig 35741 bp, 26 predicted proteins | sample COGITO_mtgs_1005_FD_184791 | JGI IMG/M metagenome (GOLD analysis project Ga0209504, IMG submission 184791) | Pelagic marine microbial communities from North Sea - COGITO_mtgs_100511 (SPAdes) (version 2) | ecosystem: Environmental > Aquatic > Marine > Epipelagic ...
CGCCAGGCACAGTTCGCCCGGCACACCGACCGGGCAGAGGTTGCCCAACTCATCGAGAATCAGCGCCTGCATGCCGTCGATGGGCGTACCGATGCTCAGTCTGCTGCCCGGCTGCAGGTGCTTGCACAGCGCGGTCACCGTGGCCTCGGTCGGCCCGTACATATTGATCAGCCGCAGCCGCCCGGCCCAGCGTTCGACCAAGCCAGCCGGGCAGGCCTCACCGCCGAAGCCAATCGCCTGCACGGTCGGCAGTGCAGAGTCCGGCAAGGTGGCGAACAAGGCAGTGGGGAAAATCATATGGCTGCTGGCACTGCGCTCAATCTGCGCCACCAGCTCCTCGTCCGGTTCACCCCAAACCAGGCTTGCGCCCTGGGTCAGCGGCAGCAGCGCGCACATATTGCCGGCGTCAAAGGACAGCGACATGCAGTTGAACATGCGTGCTTCGGGGCCAAATTGCAGGCGCGCGGCATGGTCTTGCAGCAGGTTGACCAAGCTGCCCTGCTCGACCATTACGCCCTTGGGCAAACCGCTGGAGCCGGATGTGTAGATCACCTGAGCGAGCTGCTGCGGATCGTGACCAAGCGCCGGCGAGGTCGGCAGCATGCCGTCCAGTTGCGCCTGCACGCTGGCATCCAGCAGATCAACCCAGCGCACACTGGCATCCAGGGCGAACGGTGGCTCGCCTTGAGCGACGATCAGTTCGATACCGGCATCGTTCAGAATGTGTTGCAAGCGCTCACGCGGATACGCCGGGTCCAGCGGCACGTAGGCGGCGTTGATTTTCCAGATGGCCATCACCGCCACCGCAAAGGCATTTTCCCGCCGCGCCAGCACGCCCAACAGCGCACCCGGCCCGTAACCTTGACTGAGCAACCAATGCGCCAGGCGGTTGGCCCGCGCATCCAGCTCGGCATAGCTCATCGCCTGCTCGTCAAAACCCAGCGCCGGACGCTGCGGATGCAACCGCGCCATGTCCTCGAACAAGCCCAGCGCCGTGCGTCGGTTGGGGTACTCGCGGGGCAGCGCGTTAAGGCGCGCAGCGGTTTGCTGCAACAACGGCTGATCGAGCAGCGGCAGTGCCCAGATATCCATCTGCGGCTGTTCAACCACAGCTTCCAGCAGCAGCAACAGGCGTTCGGCATAACGCTCAAGCGTGGCGTGTTCGAACAGCGCCGTGGCGTAGAGCCAATCGACCCGCACTGAGTCCATCAATTCGGTGACTTTGACCGATATATCAGTCTTGGCCGGCAACACTGGCGAAGTTTCTTCGACCGCTTGGCAGCCGGGGATCAAGTCGTTGAAATCGACCCGCGCCTGGTACACCAACATGATCTGGAAGATCGGGTTAATCGCCGTGTGGCGATCCATGCCCAACGCCTCGCTGAGCGCTTCGAAGCGGTAAAGCTGGTGATCGAAGGCTTCCAGGTCATCCTTGCGGCAGGCTTGCAGGTACTCGGTAAAACTCTGCTGCTCGGGCAGTTGGGTGCGCAGCACCAGGGTGTTGACGAAAAAGCCCACCAGCCCTTCGATATCCGCGCGCTCGCGGTACGCCAGCGGCGTACCGATAACGATGTCGCGCTCACCGCTATGACGCGCCAGCAGCAATGCGAACAGCGCATGCAGACCGATAAAGGGCGAGGTGTTGTGCTGCTGGCACAGCTGTTTGAAGCGCGCCCACAGCGCGTTATCGATGGTCGAAAACACCAGCTCGCCGCCGCTGGCCTGATGGGCCGGGCGCGGTTTGTCCAATGGCAGGCTGTGCACATCGGCGATGCCGCGCAAGCGCTCGACCCAGAAGGGTTTGAACTGCTCGTGGTAATCACGAAACAGCGGCGAATTAAACCAGCTGGCGTAGTCGATGTAGTTCAGCGCCGGTGCCTGCCAGTTCAATGGCTGGCGATTCTGGAAGGCCAGAAACGCGGCCTTAATATCGGCAAACATATTCTTCACCGACCAACCGTCAGAGATGATGTGGTGCTGGGTAATCAGCAGCACATGCTCACGCGCGCTGAGGCGCAGCAGGTGCACGCGGGTCAGCTCGCCCGTGGTGAGATCGAAGGGCCGACTGATTTCCTCACGCACTCGCTGCGCCACCCGCGCCTCACGGGCCTGCGGTGCGAGTGCGGATAAATCCTCAACCGCCAGCGGCCACGGCTGGTGCGGCAGAATCTGCTGCTCGCCACGGCCCTGCTCATTGCGCACAAAGCGCGTACGCAGGCTGGCGTGACGCTGAGCCAGCGCATCGAAAGCAAACTCCAGCGCCGCCACATCCAGCTCGCCGCTCAGGCGGAAGTACACCGGCATGTTGTACAGGTGCGAGTTTTCTTCGTACTGCTCGATAAACCACAAACCACTCTGCGACGACGACAACGGCCCGCTTTCGGCATGCTGCGCCTGGATCGGTGCAGCAAAGGCGCTGGCAGCCGCCAGACAGGTAACAATGGCGTCGCGATTGTTGCGGATCAGTTGACCCAGCTCTGGGGTGATGGCGTCTTTGCTCGATTGGGAAACCAACTGGCCCTGGGCATTCAAACTCAGCTGCACGCCATTGCGGGCTAACTGGTTCAACAAGCCAATGATATTAGTGCTCATAAACTGCCTCTCAGAACCTGTTCAAGGTCTGCTGCGCGTCGGGCCTGCTGGGTTAAAAACAGGCACTTAGTTAGTCGGTCAGGCTTGCGCCGCCGTCGACCACGATGTCTTGCAGGGTGATATGGCTGGCCAGGTTCGATGCTAGGAACAGCACGACGTTGGCGACTTCATCTGGGGTGGCGATCTTCTGCAATGGGATGCCCAGTTTGAACTGCTCAGGGAAACCGGCGATGGTGCGCGCCGGGGCATCGCTGCTGTGCCACATGCCGCGCTGCATCGGCGTATCGGTGGAGCCCGGCGAAACCAAATTACAGCGCACGCCATGGCTCGCCAGCTCCAGACCAGCGGTACGAATCAAGCTGCTCAAGGCCGATTTAGATGCGCTGTAAGCGGCCATCTGCATGCGCGGCACATGCGCCGCGTTACTGCTTACTGCCACCACCGTGCCGCGCCGCCACGCTTTGAAGCGCGGCATCAGCTGACGCAGCAGGTAGAACGGCCCGGAGACATTCACCCGTAGGCAAGCGTCCCAGTCTTCCAGTGCCAGCTCCTCAAGCGGCGCCAGACGCAGCACGCCGGCCACGCTGGCCAGTACATCGATCACCCCATGGGCACCGAGCAGTTCATGACAGGCCTGTTGCACCGCTTGGGCATCACCGATATCCAGCACATAGCGGGTAAAGCTGTAATCCTGCTCGGGAAAGTTCAGGTCGAAGCCAATCACCTGCCCGCCCAACTGGGCAAAGCCCTCGGCCACGCTGCGACCAATACCCTGGCCGGCCCCGGTGACCCAGATGGTCTGGCCGCTGAAATCTATTTGTCTGTTCATCTGCATGCTCCTTAGAGCCTGTTCACGATCTCGCGAGCTAGAGCGATACAAGGCAAAAACAAGCAAGGAAGCGGAATTTACGAGCGGTAAATGAGCATTCCGAGCTTGTTTTTAACGCAGTAGCGCCGACGCGCAGCAGATCGTGAATAGGTTCTTACCAAACCTGTTCCACCTGCGCTTCACTCTGCAGCACGCGGCTGTCGAGGAAGTGGCAGAAGTCCGCCAGACGCGGATTGTCGAAGACATCGGAAACCTTCACCGCCGTGCCGAATTCACTGGCCAAGCGGTTGACGATCTGGATGGTTTGCAGCGACTGCCCGCCCAGCTCGAAGAAGTTGTCGCCCGCCTGAATCGCGCTGACGCCAAGAATCTGCTGCCAGATAGCGCGCACCCGTTGCTGAGTCTCATCGTCCAGCGCCTGATCACTTGAGCCTTGCAGGTACTGCGCCTGCAGGCGCTTGCGGTCGAGCTTGTTGGTGGCAGTACGCGGCAGCGCTGGGTAATGGCGGTAATCGGTCGGCACCATGGCCGCCGGCAGCAGCTTGGTCAGCTCCTGACGAATGCTGCGCAGGTCATCACGCGGACCACTGATAAAGGCCACCAACCGGCGCAAGCCGCCGCCCAGCTCCAGACCCTGCACACAGGCTTCGTCGACACCATTCAAGGCCAACAGCCGCGACTCGACTTCGCCCGGCTGAATGCGGTAACCGCTGATTTTGAATTCGTTATCCAGCCGGCCGAGGTAAACCAACTGGCCGTCCACCACCCGCACTCGATCACCGGTGCGGTAGACCGGGGTTGCTTGCGTACCGATCAGTACGCTGGCAAAGGCTTGCGAGTCGCTGCCAAGGTAGCCATTGGCCAATTGCGCGCCACACAGCACCAGTTCGCCCTCTTCGGCCGGGCGCTCACCACGGCCCAGCACCAGCGCCGTGACGGCGGCCAGTGGCTGGCCAATCGGCAAGCTCGCGCTGTCAGGCGCAACGCCTTGCAGGTCGCAGGTGCTCGCCACCACCGTGGTTTCGGTCGGGCCGTAGGTATTGATCAAACGAACATGCGCCGGCGCCGCAGCCTGCCAAGCCACAAGTTGTTCGGGGTAGACCGCCTCGCCGCCGATGATCACGCTCTTCAGCCCGCTCGGCACCCGCACCAGGCCGGCGCGCAAGGCCACCACCCATTCGTTCCAGAACGCGGTCGGCAGGTCGAGCACAGTGATTGCAAGCTGCTCCAGCCCTTCGACAAAGGCGCTGATCGACTCCAGCAAGGCATCGGTACGCAGCACCAAAGTTGCGCCGGCGCTAAGGCTGACAAACACCTCTTCGATGCTGGCGTCGAAGTTAAACGGGGCGAATTGCAGCATGCGATCCGTGCCGCCCACGCCATAGCGCAAACGTGCGGCCTGGATAAAGTGGTCCAGCGCGCGGTGGCTGATCTCCACACCTTTCGGGGTTCCGGTGGAGCCGGAAGTAAACATCAGGTAGGCCGCAGTCTCGTTTTGACGCGGCGCACAGAGGCGCTTGGCGCTGTGCAGCACGCCGGCCAGTTCAATCGGGCCGCTGTAGCTGTCGGCCAGGCGATAGCGGAACGCCGCCTCGGTGACCACCAGCGCCAGCTGCGCCGTGGCGCAGATCAAGCGCTGGCGCTCGCCGGGTTGCTCAGGGTCGAGCGGCACATACACCGCACCGGCCAGCAGCACGCCGAGTTGCACGACAATCGCCTCGGGGCTACGGCTGAGCATCACCCCAACCCGCTCGCCCGGCTGTACGCCACGTTCGCTCAAGGCAGCGGCGATGGTTTCCGCTTGCGCCTGCAACTCGCCGTAGGTGATTTGGCGCTCGCCTTGGCACAGCGCCAAGTGCTGCGGCTGGCGTTCGGCCTGGGCGCGAATGGCCAGCAGCACGCTGCTCACCTCGGCCATGGCCGCCTGCTCGCTGGCCGGCGCACTGAGTAAATGCTGCGCGCGGTACTGCGCACTCCAAGCACTGAGCAGCTGATCGCGCGGCTGTTGCGGGGCTTGCAACCAGGCGGCCAGCAGGCTGAATAATTCCTCCTGTAACGCCTGTACTTGCGCGGCGCTGTAGCACGCTGGGTTGGCGTCGTAATCCAGCAACGGCACACCACCTGCGCCTAAGTGCACTTCCAGGGTCAGGTCTTCCACCGGGCCGGCGCTCAAGCTCAGGGTGCGCGCCGGGCAGTCGCCAAACATCTGCGGGCGATCAAACGGCATGATGTTGATCAACGGGCCGAACAGACGCTGCTCGCCGCCGACCCGCCCGAGGTCGCGGCGCAGCGATTCGTAGCGGTAATGCTGATGCTTGCGGCTGCTGCGGCGTAGCTTGCCGATGCTCTGCGCCGCTTCAATCAGGTTCGCCTGATCGCTCAGATCGAGGCACAGCGGGGCGATGTTCATTTGCATGCACGGCACGTTGAACGAGGCCGAACCCATGCGGTTCATCACCATCAGACCGAGCACTTGAGCCGCACTGCCACTGACCTGACGCAGCTGCGCTGACAGCGCTGCCAGCAGCAGATCCGGCCAGCCAATTTTATTGGCCTCGGCCAGTTGATTCAGCGCTTGCCATAAGTCCGACGGCAACACCGCGGAATGGCGGAGGAAGGTTGCCGAAATTGGCGCAACCCGCTCGCTAAAGCTGACCGCCTCGGGCAGCGCACCCAGTTGCTCGCGCCAGTAATCCTGCGCCGTGGCCGTACGACCCTGACTTTCGCGCTCGGCATCTTCAACCAGCACGGCGGTGTAATCGCCAAACTCACAAGGCGCCGCCGGCTCACCGCGCAGCGCCGCACCGTACAAATCAGCGACACGCTGATACAGCAGGTTGCTGCCATAGCCATCGAGAGCGATGTGGTGAATGCAGCCGTAGAGAAAATCCACCTGCTCGCCCTGCAACAGGGTGAAGCGGCACGGCCGCTCGCGCTCCAGGTCGAACGCCTGGCGAATATCCGTCATGCCCCATTGCTGCACCCAAGCCTGGGCGTCCACCCCAGTTGGAATGTGCAACTGCGCCACGCTTAGCGGCAACTCGACAGGGTTGAACAACACCTGTTCGCCATCCACCACAAAGTGCCCGGACAACGCCTCGCACTCGCTCACCGCCTGGCGCAGCGCGGCGATCAGTTGCGCGGGCTGGATCTTGCCGGCGAAGGCGATGCATTCGGCGGTGTTGAACATGGCGCGGTCTTCATTCAGCACATAGCCGTGCCACAGGCCCAGCTGGGCGACACCGAGCGCCCTCATGCGGCACCGCCGTGTTGTTCGATCAGGCTCCACCAGCCGTTCAGGGTCGGCGTTTTGGCCAGGTCGGTGAAGCTCAGCTCCAAACCTTGCGCGCGCCACTCGCTGAGCAGCGCCATTACCTGAATCGAATCCAGGCCGTAGTCCAACAGGTTCTCGTCTGGGTCGAAGGGCTCATCCAGCTCATCCAGCAAACTCAGCAAACGCGCCTGCAAAGTCGCGCGGGTCAATGCGGGCGCGGCAGTTCGACCTAAGTTCAGTACCTCGGCGCAGCGCACCACCTGACCGCAGCGGGTAGCTACATAGTTAAGCGCCATCTGGTGATCGGCCTGATTGAAGTCGGCCACGCCATCGGCCAACAGAAACGGCTGGATGTCGCGCATAAAGGCGTCACAGGCGGTCATCAGGCAGCCGATATGGGCGTAGATGCCACCGATGATCAGCTGATCGCGGCCCAGCTCAGCCATCATGTGCTCCAAAGGTGAGCGCTGAAAGGCGCTGTAGCGCCACTTCACCAGCACCGTGTCGTCCGGTTCCGGGGCCAGGCCAGCGATGATCGCCTGGCGCTCAGGATGTTGGGTGATGCCCGGCCCCCACATATCGTTGAGCAGCGCCCGCTCGGCGTCGCTTTGCACACCCGGCTGAGCGGTATACACCACCGGAATGCCCAGCGCTTTGCACTGCGCGCGTACCGCTGCGAGGCGTTCAACCAGGGCGCTGACAAAGGCGCTATCGGCCTCCCAGAAGTCAGCGAAATACGCCTGCATGTCGTGAATCAACAGCACCGCACGGGCTGGATCAAGGGTCCACTTGACCTTGTTCGGCGTCCATTCGCTGGGGGTTTGGTAGGGCTGCAAAGCTGGGATAGCCATGAAAATAAGGTCCTTATGCGATAGGGGCTGATTCAGTAGGGGTAAGGTGCGCGGCGATACGCTGGCGCAAACGGGTCTTGTCGACCTTGCCGACGGCGGTCATGGGCAGCTGGTCGAGTTGTTCGAAACGGTCGGGCAGCTTGTAATCAGCCACGCCCAGGCCGCGCAGAAATTTGCGCAGAGCGATGCTCTTGAGCGCCGGGTCACGGCTGACCACAAAAGCGCAGCTCTTCTCGCCCAGGGCCGTGTCAGGCATGGCCACCAGCGCCGCGTGGGTGATCGACGGATGGGCCATCAGCAGGTTCTCGACCTCTTCGGCGGCGATCTTTTCGCCACCGCGGTTGATCTGATCCTTAATCCGCCCGACCACCTCCAGGTAGCCATCGGCGCGCAGTCGCACCAGATCGCCAGAGCGATAAAAGCCCTCGGCATCGAAGGCCTGGGCGTTGTGCGCCGGGCTCTGGAAGTAACCGCGAATGGTGTAGGGACCACGGGTCAGCAGCGCACCGACCTCGCCAACCGCCACCGGTTTGTCGTCACGGTCAAGCACGCGCACTTCATCCGCCAAGCTCATCGGGCAACCTTGGGTGCCGAAAACATGCGCCTCGTCATCATCGAGACGGGTGTAATTGACCAAGCCTTCGGCCATACCGAACACCTGCTGCAAGCGGCAGCCAAGCTCGCTGCCGATGCGCCGTGCCTGCGCTTCGGGCAAACGCGCGCCACCGACCTGCAACAACTGCAGGCTGGCCAGTTCGCTCGCTTGCCCGGCAGCGGCCTGCAGCCACAGCGACAAGGCCGGCGGCACCAAAGCGGCAACAGTCACCTGATGGCGGGCGATCAATGGGAAACAGGTAGCAGCCCCAGGATCGGCCGCCAGCACCACGCAGCCACCGGCCTGGAATACCCCCAACGCACCGGGCGAGCTCAGGGCAAAGTTGTGCGCCGCCGGTAACGCGCAGAGATAACGCGTGTCGCGGTCGAACGCGCAGATTTCAACACTGCGCCGCACGCTGTAGGCGTAGTCGTCATGGGTGCGCGGAATCAGCTTCGGCGTGCCAGTGCTGCCACCGGAAAGCTGAAAGAACGCCACCTGATCAGCCGGCGTCGGCGCATAAGCGCGTGACGCAGCGACCGGTTCAAACCAAGCACGCAACGAGCGCGCGGGGTCTACATCGTCATCGAGCAGCAACGTGTCGAGCTCTGGAATGGCGACCTGCAATTGACCGAGGAAAGCGTCATCGGCAAACAACGGATGCTGGCGACTGCCGATAAACAGCCGTGGCCGCACCTGCCCAGCGTAGGCCAGCAGCTCCAGACGGCTATGGCTGAACAACGCGTTAACCGGAGCGATACCAACCTTGAGCAAAGCAAAGAACACGACATAGAACTCAGCCTTATTGGCCAACTGCACCAAGGCTCGATCACCAGGACCGAAACCATGATTGGCTAAACGCTGGGCCAGGTAAGTGGCTTGTACATCCAGCTGGGCATAGCTCAGCTGGCGCTCGCCACAGATCAGCGCAATCGCCTCTGGCTGCGCCTGCACCTGAGTTTCAAGCAACTGCGTCAGCGGCTCACCGCGCCAGTAGCCGGCTTGGCGATAACGCTCGGCAAACGCGGCCGGCCAAGGCGTAAATGGCACCAAGCTCATAACGCCTCCCGTTCCAGGCCGAAGGCCGAGAGCATGGTGCCGAGCTTGTTACCGGTCTCCAGCCACTCCGACTCCGGACAGGACGCCGTCACCAGCCCCGCACCGGCAAACAGGCTGACTCGGGTGTGCTCGACGATGCCGCAGCGGATCACCACCGCCCACTCACCGTTGCCCTCGGCATCACTCCAACCGACGATGCCGCCAAACACGCCACGGTCGAACGGCTCCAGCTCGGCGATCAAACGCTTGGCCGCTGCGGTCGGAAAGCCACACAGCGCAGGCGTCGGATGCAGACGGCAAGCCAGGCTCAATGCCGTGGCCGGAGCGGCCAGCTCGCCGGCGATCTGCGTCGACAGGTGCCAGAGCCGTGCGGTCTTCAACAGCGACGGCTCAGCGGCAACGTTCAGGCTGCGACACAATGGGCGCAGTTGGCGATCCAGCTCCTCGATCACCAGACGGTGCTCGTGCAGATCCTTGCTCGATCGCAGCAGCGCCTGCGCCACCAGATCATCGGCCGCTGGATCAAGCAGGCGCTTGGCTGAGCCGGCCAATGGGTTGGAGGTGAAGTGACGGCCCTGCTGACGCAACAACAGCTCGGGGCTGGCACCGATCAGCACACCACCCGCCGGCAGATCCATGGAGAAGTGATAGGCCTCGGGGTTTTGCTGACGCAGCCCTTGGAACACCGTAGCGGCGCAGGGCGCACTGTCGAACTCCAGCTGCAACAGCCGCGACAACACCACCTTGCTCACCTGCCCGCCGCGCAGTACCTCAACCGCCCGGCCAACAGCCTGCTTGAAACCGGCCTGGTTTGGCTGTTCGGTGCAGTGGCGGGCCTTGCCACAGGGGAAGCCGCACACCGTAGTCGGCGGCGCACCCGGCAGCAGGCGCGAAGCATGGCGCGGCACAAACAAACTGGAGGGTTGCTGCTTGTCGAAAGGAATCACCCCAACCACTATCGGCTGCTGCAAACCAGCCGCTTTGGCCTCGGTAAATGCAGCCTCAACAGCCCTTTCAACCCCTTGCCCATCCTCACCTGCCGGCGTATCGATGGCCTTGAAACAACCGCTGGCCTCAACCCCACCTTCGGGGGAATAGAACCGATAAGTGGGTGCATAGATATCGCTCCTCTGGGAGCCCCCACGAGCGATACGCGTCAATGCATTCACCCTCACCTCCACATATAACGCTAATACGAACAATTAGCATTTACTGAAAGGAGGCGAAACTAACCACTCGACGAAGTTGCGTCAATTTATTTCTAGGGCTCTAGCCTGGGCCTTGCTGACGCTGAATCGCGGAATATGCGGCCATCCGCAGCGAACGGGTCGACCACACACAGCTTTGGACGATAAGTGCAGCGATCTGATCAGCGCGAATAACTGCGCACGCATTGACCAATTTGATAACAGCATCGCAGCGCAAGCTTCACGCGGCGCTGCTGCTATTTACCGCGTGCCGCCAGAACACGTGTCGCCCCCTGGGTTTTCTGGCAGTACCAGAACACCCGGCTAACGCCTCGGGTGACGGCTACATAAGCCAGGCGCAGGCTTTCATCCTGCATGGCTTGGTCATAGCTGCTTTTAAAGAAACCCGAGTAGGCATACAGCGCATTGCGCAGCGGGTGCGGCTCGGGCGGCATACAGTCGTCGAGGATGATTGCCACTTCAGCCTGCAGACCTTTGGCACGGTGAATGGTGTAGGCCTTGACCGGCAGTTTTTTGTCCAGCTGCGCGGTAATGGCCTGCAGCGGCTCGTTGCGCCGACTGAGCAACAGCACCGCGTTACGCTCGCCACTGTTGCGCGCAGCGGCGTGGGCACATTGCTCTTGGATCTGCTTAAGCAGCTCCGGCAAACGGCTCTTGGCGTCGAAGCGCTGGATCAAGCGCACGCCGTGATCACCGGGCTGGGTAGCCTTGATCGCCTGACTGGTTTTCGCCTGTTTATGCTGCACACCGCCGAGCAGCGCTTCGGCGTCGCGAATAATCGGCTCAATCGAGCGGTAGTTGTTGGCCAGGGTCAATACGGCGCTGCACTTGGCGCGACCTTTACTCGGGAAGTGCCGATCAAAATCGATAAACAACTCTGGCGAGCTGCCGCGCCAAGCGTAGATCGACTGCCAGTCATCACCAATCGCCATCAAACTGACGACGCTGCTTTGCTGCGTTTGAGCGCGCTGTACAGCTTGCAGCCACTGCACAATTTGCGGCGAGATGTCTTGAAACTCGTCGATCAGCAAATGGCTGAACGGCGCCAGAACCTGGGCTGCGATGCCCTGCTCGCCTGCATTCAGCCGCCTCGTCAGTTGTTGAAATGCGCCGTTGAAGGTCATCAAGCCCTGCTCGTGCAAGCACCGCTCAAAATACGGCCAGAACAACACCAGCGCCTCACTAAAGCTGCGCGCCTGCGCCGGGCAGTTCAATGCCTGAGGTTGCAAGGTCGCGATGTCGATGCCAATGCTCTCGATAAAGCCAGCCTGGGCGTAGAACGCCTCATACAAGGGCGCAAGACTGAACTCGCCTTGCAGCTTGAAGGTATCCAGCGGCGCCTTGGGCAGGCGCTTACCATCATCCGGCGGCAGCGGCAGTTGCAAAAGGTTGTGCACCTGCTGACGGAACAGCGGCTGCTCGGCATAGCACTGCTGATAGGCTTGCTTCAGCAAGCGTTGCTGCGCTGGGCGTAAGCGGCTGGCCATCAGCGGGTTATCCAGCTCACGTCCTGCCGCCTGCTTGTCATCCAACTGCTCAAACCAGCGTGGATTATCGAGCAAGCTCTTGGCCATAGCGCCCATGGCCGAATGGAAGGTGCGCACGCATTGGCGCGCCTGGGACTCATCAAATGGGTAGTTGAAGAAGCCCAGCACCTTGAGCAATTGCCCACGCAGCTCAGCGCAGGAAGCATTGGTGAAGGAAATCACCGTCAACTGCTCAGGCTTGATGCCCAGGTGGCAAAGCATAAAGACCACCCGCAGCACCAGCGAGGTGGACTTACCTGAACCGGCGCCAGCGAAGATCCGCGTCAGTGGATGCGGGCTAAGAATCATCGCCCACTGCTCATCCGAAGGAGCGCTGAGCAGTCCGGTCTTCACGACCCGCGCCACCTGTTCACGCATAGCCTGGCTCTGCGCGGCATCGACCGGCAGCATGGCCGGCCCGTAAATACCTGAGGTACTGGTTTTGCTGGTCGCGCGACGAGGCTTGGTTGGCTGCTTTGCGGTGCTCGATTTGGCTGCTTTACCTGCGGCCGCCTGCTTGGCTCGCCCAGCAGATTTCTTTAACGGAGCCGACGCTTCATGCTCGGCCCGTAAATACGCGGTGGTATGGGGGAAATAGCGCGCCAGAGCAGCCGCAATGCGCCGCTTGTAGCGCTGAACAGCAGAAGGCATTCAGCGACCCAGTCATGTAGATAGATCGTTGAATGATAAGTGCTTTTTACCCGGAGCTGGCGACTGACAGATGAGATGCTTTGAGCATGCTCAGCCCATGACACGCAGGTCATGGGCTGAGCGCTTGATCAGTCGAGCATACCGACATAACGCGGATGGCTGGCAACCCGCGCCAGCCAGTCACGAATGGCCGGATAAGGGCTCAGATCGAAACCACCTTCATCGGCCACATGGGTGTAGGCATACAAGGCGATATCCGCTATCGAGAAATCCTCTCCCACCAAGTAAGAGGTGCGCTGCAGCTGCTTCTCCATCACCTTGAGCGCTTTGTGGCCACGCACATGACACTCTTGATATTCAGCCTGCCGCGCCTCGGGCAGCCCTTGGTAGAGCTGGATAAAGCGCGCCACCGCCACATAGGGCTCATGGCTGTATTGCTCGAAGAACTGCCACTGCAACACCTGGGTGCGCAGACGCGGCTCAGTCGGCAAAAAACTGCTGCCGTCAGCCAAGAAGTTGAGGATGGCGTTGGACTCCCACAGGCAGGTGCCGTCTTCCAGCTCCAGCACCGGGATCTTGCCGTTGGGGTTCTTGGCCAGGAAGGCTTCGCTCTGGGTTTCGCCCTTGAGGATATCCACCGCTATCCACTCATAGGGCAAGTCCAGCAGATGCAGCATCAGCTTGATCTTGTAGCAGTTGCCCGAACGGTAATCGCCGTACACCTTGACCATAAGCCCTCCTCCTAAATCGGTTTAATTCGGTTAACTCGCTGACTGCGCCTGACGGATGACCTCAGCCAAGCGCTTCAGGCCCTCAGCTAAACGCTCCGGGGCAACGTGACTGAAGTTAAGGCGCAGATGGCCGGGATGCGCATCCGGGTCAATAAAGAACGGTTCGCCCGGCATAAACGCCACGTTCTGCGCCAGGGCTGGCGCCAGCAGCGTGCGGGTGTCCAGCGGTTGTTTCAAGGTCAGCCAGAAGAACAGCCCGCCCTGGGGAATCTGCCAATCGGCCAGATCGCTAAAGTGCTCTTCCAGCACCGCTTGCATGGCATCACGGCGGATGCGGTAGAAGTCGCGCAGCTCGGCCAGGTGACCACGGTATTTCTCGCTGCCTAACCATTGCAGCGCTTGCCATTGGCCGATGCGATTGGTGTGCAAATCCGCCGACTGCTTGAGGCGCAGCAGATAGGGGTAAAGATCAGGGGTGGCGATCAGGTAGCCGACGCGCAGCCCCGGCAGCAAGGTTTTCGACACGGTGCCGGTGTAGATCCAACTGGCCTTGTGCAAACGGCTGACAATCGGCGTAGCGCTGCCTTGATCAAACACCAGCTCGCGATAAGGCTCATCTTCAATCAGAGTCACGCCGAACTCATCGAGCAAAGCGGCTACCGCATCGCGCTTGGCTTCGCTGTAACGCACGGCTGAAGGATTCTGAAAGGTTGGGATCAGGTAGGCGAAAGCCGGTTTGTGGTTCTGCAGACGCTCACGCAACGCATCGATCTGCGGGCCATCGGCTTCTTGCGGTACGGCGATGCACTCGGCGCCGAACAACTGGAAGGCTTGTAGCGCGGCCAGGTAGGTCGGTGCTTCGAGCAGCACTTCGGTGCCCGGATCGATAAACAGCTTGCTGGCCAAGTCCAACGTCTGCTGCGAGCCGCTGACGATCAACACCTGGCTGGCGTCGCAAGGCACGCCCAGGGCGCGCGCCTCAGTGGCAATCGCCTCACGCAGCGCCGGCTCACCTTCACTCATGCCGTACTGGCCCATGCTGGCCGGCATATCCGCCCACTCGACCTTCGGCAACATCGGTTCGGCAGGTAAACCACCGGCGAAGGACATGACTTCCGGGCGCTGCGCTGCGGCGAGAATTTCACGGATCAAAGAGCTTTTCAGGCGGGCAACACGTTCGGAGAAGGCCATGGATACACCGGTAGCAAAGGCAAATAAAAATAGGTCAAACTGTTTGACCGAAATACAGTTGAACTGAAATTACGATGCCCCCCCAGATACGTCAATAGGCTTGACCTTAATGATTGATCTCAACAACCTCGCTACCCAGCAAACGGCCATGGAAGCCTTCTTCTTCGGCTACCAGGCGTTTACCGCCAAGGCCGATGAAATGCTCGCGCGCCGGGGGCTGTCGCGGGTGCACCACCGTATTCTGTTCTTTATCGCCAAGTATCCAGGCTTGAGCATGAAGGAACTGCTTGGTTACCTGGGCGTGAGCAAACAGGCGTTGAACACGCCGCTGCGTCAGTTACTGGAAATGGACCTGGTGCAAAGCCTGACCGCCGAGGACGACAAGCGCAAACGTTTGCTCGGTTTTACTCGCGAGGGGGCAAAACTGGAAAAAGCCCTGCGCCGCGAACAAGCCAAGCTGTTGCAGCGCGCCTTCGATGAAGCCGGAGAAACGGCGGTCAGTGGCTGGCTACAGGTTAACCAGGCGCTGGATAACAGCCGGCAAAACCTCAGCAGTGAAGATTGAAAGGCCACCTGCAATTCAGCGACAGCGAAACTGTACCGCCCTCACCTCCAAACAATTTAAAACTGTACTCCTGATTACCTGCATCGCTGTACCGCGACGCCCTACTCATCTGTCCCTAGGCTGATCAGCACTGCCTCTGAGTGCTGCGCCATGACCCTCGAATTGCTGATCGCCTTTGTCGCCTTTGCCTTTGTCACCTCGGTGACGCCTGGGCCAAACAACACCATGCTGCTAGCCTCCGGGGCGAATTTCGGCCTGCGTCGCACCCTGCCGCATATGCTGGGCATTAGCTTGGGGTTGATGCTGTTGGTGTTATCGGTCGGTTTGGGCCTCGGACAGTTATTCGAACAGGTGCCGCTGCTGTATAGCGTGCTGCGCTATGTCGGCGCGGCCTATCTGCTCTACTTGGCCTGGAAGATCGCCAATGCCGGCGCACCAAACAGCCAAGCCTCGGCCAGCGGTAAGCCATTCAGCTTTCTGCAGGCGGCGGCCTTCCAGTGGGTCAACCCCAAGGCCTGGATCATGGCCATTGGCGCCATCACCACCTACACGCCGCAGGAAAATTTCGTGGTCAATGTACTGTTAATCTCGGGGCTATTTGCCTTGGTCAATTGCCCGACCATGAGCGTCTGGACCGTGCTTGGCAGCCTATTGCGCAACTGGCTGCAGGATGCGCGGCGCTTACGCATCTTTAATATCGGCATGGCGCTGTTGCTGGTGGCGTCGCTGTATCCCATCGTCGCGGACACGGGATTGTTCTGATGCACGACTCGACGCAACCGCGCCTGCGACCGCTGGCCGACACCTCGACCTCGGCAGTCGTTGCCGGCTTTATCGCCATGCTCACCGGTTACACCAGCTCACTGGTGCTGATGTTCCAGGCCGGCCAAGCCGCTGGCCTGAGCAATGGACAGATTTCTTCGTGGATCTGGTCGCTGTCGATTGGCATGGCCATCTGCTGCATCGGCCTGTCGCTGCGCTACCGCGCGCCGATCATGATTGCCTGGTCCACCCCTGGCGCCGCACTGCTGATCACCAGTCTGCCCGGCGTGCCGTATGGCGAGGCGATTGGCGCCTATATCGTCGCTTCAGGCTTGATCGTAGTGATCGGCCTGACCGGCAGTTTCGACCGCATCATGCGCCGCATCCCCGGCTCCTTGGCGGCCGCCCTGTTAGCCGGCGTGTTGTTCAAGATCGGTCTTGAGATTTGTGTAGCTGCCGAGCAACAACCGCTGCTGGTCAGCGCCATGCTGCTGGCCTATCTGCTGGGTAAGCGCTTGCAACCCCGTTATGCGGTGCTCGCCGCGCTGATCGTGGGCAGCGTGCTGGCCGGGCTGTTCGGCTTACTGAATTTCGAGCAGTTCGAACTGCAACTGGCGGTGCCAGAGTGGACCTCGCCAAGCTTCTCCCTCGCCGCCGTCATCAGCATCGGCATTCCGCTGTTTATCGTCGCCATGGCCTCGCAGAACCTGCCGGGCATGGCTGTGCTGCGTGCCAATGGCTATGACGTGCCGGCCAGCCCACTGCTCACCACAACCGGCCTGACCTCGATCCTGCTCGCCCCATTCGGCAGCCACGGCATCCATATGGCAGCGATCAGTGCCGCCATATGCGCCGGCCCGGAAGCCCACGAAGACCCGCGCAAACGCTACACCGCTGCAATCTGGTGCGGCATTTTCTACGGCATCGCCGGCATCTTCGGCGCCACGCTCGCAGCGCTGTTTACCGCCCTGCCGAAGGCGCTGATTCTCTCCATCGCCGCGCTGGCTCTGTTCGCCTCAATCATCGGCGGCCTGACCCAAGCCATGAGCGAGCCAAAAGAACGCGAAGCGGCGCTGATCACCTTTCTGGTGACCGCCTCAGGCATGACGTTGTTTTCAGTGGGCTCGGCGTTCTGGGGGATTATTGCGGGGCTGCTGACCCTGGCCATTCTCAACTGGGGTAAGCGGGACGCCTGATTGATGGCTGTCGCTGCGCTCGCCACTGATCAGCACCCAGGTGACCAGTAGAAATCGGCCAGAAGCAGCTATCCTGGCGTACCTAGCAAAATCAGGGGCGATTCATTGCGATCTTAAATGGCACGTGCTTCCAAGCCGCCATAGTTGTCGCTCCTCTTCTTCACGCTGTTCGTCAGTGAGTGATTTAGCCTGAGCTTAATGTTGTATTTGACTCATCAATGCATGCTCGTTGTCACCGGCACGTGTTGACTCTTCGACTAGCCAAGACCAAAACGTTTCGCCATGCGGCGACAACTGCATATGGCTCGGGCAGCTTAAGTGGAACGCTTCCGAGGCTGGGACGCGTTGTGAAAACGGTGCGATCAGGCGCCCATCAGCTAACATTTCTGCCACCAATGAGGTACGCCCCAAGGCCATGCCGTGGCCGCGAACCGCCATCTCAAGGGCGGTTATCAAGGTGTCAAACTGCATTCCCTGCGAGGCGTCGACGTGCTGGAAACCGGTTTTGTTCAGCCAGTAGCCCCACCCTTCTTCGTAGCCAATCACATGCAGCATGCTGTCGGCACTCAGCTCGCCCGGACTGGCGGGCGGCAACTCACCGCTCAGCAGCCGGGGGCTGCAAACGGGGAATAATTCATCATGGGTCAGTTGTACTGAGCGCAGTCCGGCCCAATTGCCCTTACCGTAGCGAATTTCCATGCTAGCTTCTTTGCTGCGCTCATCCAGCCAGATATTACTGGTGAAATGCAGGCCAACCTCCGGGTGCGCGGCGCGAAAGCGCCCAAGCCGGGGGGCCAACCAGGTGGTAAAGAACACCAGGTTGGCGCGCACGGTGATGGGCCGCCTGCGACCTTGGCCGAACAGTTCGTCGGTGGCAGCGGCTAAGCGTTCGATCGAATCATGGATGACCGGCATGTAGGCCTGGCCGGCCTCGGTCAGTTCAAGCCCGCGCGGCAGGCGTTTGAACAGGTTGGTTCCCAGTTGTGATTCCAACCCTTTGACCTGCTGGCTAATAGCCGCCTGGGTAAGACTCAGCTCGGCCGCCGCCTGGGTAAAGTTGAGGTGTCGGGCCGAGGCCTCGAATGCGCGTAACCAATTCAACGGCGGGAGTCTTTTCTTCATAACAGTGGCTAAACCTTGATTGTTTCATCGTCGGCATGATCGATCAGCTGACCGAGTTCGGCCGCCGCTTCTCGTAACAATGGAGCGTAGCTGAGCAGCTCGTCCAAACTCTTGCGGATCAGTGGTGCGTGCACGAACAGGCAGGCGAAAAGCCTGCCGTGGCGATCCTTGACCGGTACGGCGCAGGCTACCAGACCGTCGACGAATTCTTCATTGTCGGTGCCAATATCATTCTCTTTGATTTTCAACAGCGCGGCTTCCAGTTCAACCGCGTCGGTCAGGGTGTTGCGTGCATATTGATTCAGCGGCAGGTTGTTGATGATGCGCAGACGTCGTTCGCGCGGCAGCGAGCTGAGGTAGAGCTTACCGCTGGATGTGCACCAGATCGGCGTATGACTGCCCACCGGCAGGTAGACCTGTAACGGCCGCTCAGTCTGCACGCGGTCGTAGTAGATCATCTCGGTGCCGTTAGGAATGGCGATGCCACAGGTTTCTCCGATGATCGAAGTCAGGCGCTTCAGAATGGCCTGACGCGGCGCTTTGAAACGGCCACTGTAAAGCACACCCAAGGCAACCTCATGCAGACGGTCACCTGGTACCAGTAGCCCACGCATATTACTTTGCAAATATCCGTCGTCTTCGAGCTGGACCAACAGGCGGTGCATGCTCGGTTTGGGAATGCTCAGCTGCTCGGCCAGATCGACCGGCGATATCGGCCGCTGCGCCCGCGCAACCGCTTCGATGATCTCCAGTACTCGGGTGATTGAGGATCCTTTTTCAGTCATCGAACTGACTCCTGCAGGGCGTCTCATGTCCGCTCGCTAGAGCGAACTGAAACGCAAAAAGACCACGTCCCGTTTCGGGACGTGGCCTGCGATTGCCGGCGGTTTTTCCGTCAGCACGGCATGCCCCGTTACTTCATGGTCGGCATGGAGAACTCGACGCTTTCGCGGATGCTCGCCGACGGCCAGCGCTGAGTGATGGTCTTGCGCCGGGTGTAGAAGCGCACGGCATCCGGGCCATAGGCATGCAGGTCGCCGAACAGCGAGCGTTTCCAACCGCCGAAGCTGTGGTACGCCACGGGCACCGGCAGCGGTACGTTGATACCGACCATGCCGACTTTGATGTTGTCGGAGAAGTAGCGTGCGGCCTCACCGTCACGGGTGAAGATACAGGTGCCGTTGCCATACTCATGGGCGTCGATCAGGTTCATGGCTTCCTGCATGCTGTTAACCCGCACCACTTGCAGCACGGGGCCAAAGATTTCTTCTTGGTAGCTGAGCATCTCGGGCAGTACGTTATCGATCAGTGTGCCGCCGACGAAGAAGCCATTCTCATGCCCGACGACCTGTGGGTTGCGGCCATCGACGACGATCTTGGCGCCCTGCTCTTCGGCGCTATTGATGTAGCCGACCACCTTTTGCTGATGCGCCTTGGTGATCACCGGGCCAAAGTCGTTGCTCTTCTCGGAATAGGCGCCGACTTTCAATGTCTGCATGGCGGCCTGCATCTTCTCGATCAGCGCATCGGCTGCCGCATCGCCTACTGCTACGGCTACCGATAGCGCCATGCAGCGCTCACCGGAGGAGCCGAATGCGGCGCCGAGCAGCTGGTTGACCGCGTTGTCCATGTCCGCATCGGGCATGACGATGGCGTGGTTCTTCGCCCCGCCCAAGGCTTGGCAGCGCTTGCCGTTGGCACTGGCGGTCTTGTAGATGTACTCGGCGATGGGGGTCGAGCCGACGAAGCTCACTGCTTGAATGCGTTCGTCACTGAGCAGCGTGTCGACCGCTTCCTTGTCGCCGTTGACCACGTTCATCACGCCGTCTGGCAAACCGGCTTCCTGCAACAGCTGGGCGATAAACAGGGTGGAGCTAGGGTCACGCTCGGATGGCTTGAGGATGAAGCAGTTGCCGCAGACGATGGCCATGGGGAACATCCACAGCGGTACCATCGCAGGGAAGTTGAACGGGGTGATACCGGCGACTACGCCCAGCGGCTGGAACTCGCTCCAGGAGTCGATGTTCGGGCCGACGTTCTTGCTGTGCTCGCCCTTGAGCAACTCAGGGGCGCCGCAGGCGTATTCGACGTTTTCGATGCCGCGCTGCAGCTCGCCGAGGGCGTCGTGGGAAATCTTGCCATGTTCCTCGCCGATCATCTGGGCAATACGGTCAGCGTTCTGCTCAAGCAATTCCTTGAAGCGGAACATCACCCGCGCACGCTTCAGCGGCGGGGTGTTGCGCCACGCGGGGAAGGCTGCCTCGGCGGCGCTGATGGCTTGCTCGACAGTGCTCTTGGACGCCAGCGCCACTTGTTTGCTGACCTCACCCGTGGAGGGGTTGTACACGTCCTGCAGACGGGCGGCGTCGTTGACGATTTGGCCGTTGATCAAATGTCCTACTGTGTTCATCGCGGTGTTCCTCAATAAAGGTGGCTGGCGGTGGCCCGCCGGGCAGGGATAGAAAACGGCTTACCAAAGCTGCTTATAGATCTCAATGATCTCGTCAGCGCTTGGCACACGTGGGTTGTTGTTCGGCGAACCGGAGGCCAGCGCCTGCTCGGCCATGACGGGCAGTTGGGCGAAAAACTGTTCACGGTCGATACCAAACTGCGCAGGGCTAGGCACTTGCAGCTCATCATTGAGCGCGCAGAGTTCGGCGAGCAGCTTGGCGTTGGCCACCTCATTGCTGTCGGTGGCAGTGGCTACGCCCATAGCGCGTGCGCAGTCGGCGTAGCGCCCGGCGGCGGCCGGAATGGAGAAGGCGGTGACGCTGGGCAGCAACATGGCATTGGACAACCCGTGGGGCACATGAAAATGCGCCCCAATCGGCCGGCTCATGCCGTGTACCAGGGCCACCGACGCGTTGGAAAACGCCACCCCAGCCAGGGTCGAACCCAGCATCATCGCCTCGCGGGCGGCCTTGTTTGAGCCGTCGTGGTAGGCGCGACGCAGGTTCGGGCCAATCAAGCGCATGGCTTCAAGGGCCTGGCTGTCGCTGTACAAGCTGGCCTTCTTGCTGACGTAAGCTTCCATAGCGTGGGTCAATGCGTCGATGCCAGTGTCGGCGGTGGTGCGCGCCGGCAAACTGAGGGTCAGGCTGAAATCGATCAGCGCCGCCACCGGCATAAAGCCGATGCCGATACAGAGCATTTTCTCGTCGGTTTTCTCGTCGGCGATGATGGTCACCCGAGTGACTTCCGAACCGGTGCCGGCGGTGGTTGGTACCGCAATGATCGGCAGGCCGGACTCGACGACGATGCGTGGGAACTTGTAGTCGCGCATCTCACCGCCATGCTTGGCGAGGATGGCGATAGCCTTGGCGCTGTCGATCGGGCTGCCGCCGCCGAGGGCGATAATGCAGTCGTAATCGCCACTACGAGCTTTGGCTACCCCGGCCTGGATTGAGGCCACGGTTGGCTCTGGCACCGTCTCGTCAAACACGTCGGCGCGGATGCCTTCTTGCACTAGGCGCTGTTGGATGCGCTCGACATAACCGAGTTTGACCATCATCGGATCGGTGATGATCAACGGTCGGCTGCAGCCCAGGTTAGCCATCACGATGTGAATGTCTTGGCTGGCGTCCTCGCCAATTTGCATGATGCGAGGAAGGATTACTTGAGTAGACATGGCAACTCCGTTAATTCCGAGATGACGGGCAGCAGGAAGCGCAGTCATGGCGCTCCCATGCAGTGTTCGTGGTGTAGAGAACTGCGGGCGCAGGCCCGCAGGTGTTGTGACTCAGAGCGTGGCCGCAGCTGTGATGGCCGGTTTGTGGCTCGCCGGTGTCTGTTGGCTATCGCTAAGCTCACGGCGGGCTGCTGCATCACACTGTGCAACATCTTGGCGCAGCGCTTTGAAGAATCCGTAGGTGGCCAGAATGGCAACGAAGGAGAACGGTAGCGCCGCGACGATCGAGGCTGTTTGCAAGGCTTTCAGCCCTCCTGCAAGCAGCAGTACCGCCGCCACCGCACCAATCGCCAGGCCCCAGAAAATCCGATAGCGCGCAGGTGGATGCTCGTCGCCCATACAGATCAGGGTGCAGATCACCAGGGTCGCCGAGTCAGCCGAGGTGACAAAGTAGGTCACCAGCATCAGGGTGCAGATCACTGACATCAGGATGGTCAGCCACTGGCCCAGGTTCATCAGCTCGATGGTTTTGAACAGTGCCATGGTGACGTCGTCATTGACCGCAGCCACCACGCCGCCGCCGCCGAACAATTCAATGAAGATCGCCGTGTTACCGAAGATGGTGATCCAGAAAGTGGCCAGCACGGTCGGTGCGATCAGCACACCGAGGACAAACTCACGCAGGGTGCGGCCCTTGGAAATACGCGCGATAAACATGCCCACAAAGGGTGCCCATGCGATCCACCAGCCCCAGTAGAAAATCGTCCACCAGCCCTGCCATTGGCCTTTTGGATCCGGGTCGATCCACAGCCCCAGCTGCACGGCATGCGCCAGATAATCACCGGTGTTGGTGACAAAAGCACCGAGCAGATAGGCCGTTGGGCCGAAGATTACGAACAGCGCCAGGATCAGGATAGTCAGGTGCATGTTCAGCTCGCTGAGCATGCGAATACCTTTGTTCACGCCACTGAGCACCGAAGCGGTGGCGATCACCGAAATCACCGCGATCAGTAGAATCTGGTGACCAATCGAGACTTCAAAACCCAGCAGGTAATTCAGCCCGGCGTTCATCTGTTGTGCGCCCAGGCCCAGCGAGGTGGCGATACCAAACACCGTGCCGAACACGGCGAGCAGGTCGGCAGCATGACCCCAGGGCCCGTAGATGCGCTCGCCCAGTATTGGGTAGAGGCTGGAGCGAATCGACAGTGGTAAGCCTTTGCGATAGGCGAAGTAGGCCAGTATCAACCCAAATACCGCGAACAGGCCCCAGCCATGCAGGCCCCAGTGGAAGATCGAGATGCGCATGGCCACTTGTGCGGCCTCGGCGGTCATCTTCTGCGCCTCGCCGATTAGCGGCGTGCCCTGGAAGTGATAGATAGGTTCGGCGATGCTCCAGAACAGAATGCCAATGCCGATACCGGCACCGAACAACATCGAAAACCAGGAAAAGTTACTGAACTCTGGCCGGTCGCTGTCCTTGCCTAGACGGATATTTCCATAGCGGCTGAAGCTCAACCACACGGCCAGAAACAAATAGATGCTCATCAAGCCGATGTAATACCACGCCAAGTTGGTTGCAATAAAACTCTTGGCCGCACCGTATATGCCGTCGGCATATTTTGGGTCAATTACCGTAAATAATACGAAAGCCATCACCAATAAGGCGGCGCCAATCGACATAACCGGGTTCGCCCCGGTAAATAGCCCGGACGAGGGCAATTTATTTGTTTTGCTTGTCATTGTCCGGCCCTCTGTTTACGCGAATTTCTTATATTTATTTTCATCGTCCACCTCTTAGCTGATGGTTAACGCTCGAACCCACGTGGTTACGGGGTCATGTGAGAACCTGCACGCTCCTGCCAGTCATACTCCTGTGCATACCTGCACTACCCACAAACCGCGCATCGCTTGGTTTAGCTACGGCACTCGTATCGTGAGAACCGTTAAAGGTTCCGATATCGAGACGAAACCTATTGTTATGAAGATAAAAAACGATGAGAAGCAAAAAAAAAGCGACCTTTGCCCCGTTATTTTTTATGGCTCCCCATTTTTACTGCCCGTTACCCCTCTCCCCTAGCCTCATCGAGCTCTTTTTAGGTCATGCGCAACAACGCGAATGCACGCCGTCGTTAAGCCATAAGTAAAACCCGGTCTAAGGGTTATTTTTTATTGCTGGCCCCTAATTTTATTCATTCCTAGTATCAGCACTACCGAAACAAGACCACAACTAACACGAGCGACAACGAACACAAACTTGACCCTGGGCTAGATGAATAACCCATTTATAAGTTTGCTGCTATGTGTCTATCAGTGCGCAGTTGTTATTCGGCAGTTATAACTCGGCACCGTGATAACGGCGCGCTGAACACTCAACACTATGTCCAGCCGGACTATTGATTGCCACTGGCTGGCGCGCTTTAAGAGGGATCAGTGAAATGAACAACAACAATCAATTGCCTTTGACCGGTGTTCGCGTTGTCGACTTCGGCCAGCAGATCGCCGCCCCCGCCGTGGCCATGACCCTCGCCGACTTAGGCGCCAGTGTGGTGCATATCGATCCACCGCAAGGCCCGCAGTGGGATCACCCGGCCAATGCCGTGCTTAACCGCAACAAGAGCTGCCTGCGTCTGGACCTCAAGTCAGCCGAAGGCCTGGCTCAGGCGCTGGCGCTGATTGAACAAGCGGATATCGTGATTGAAAGCTTCCGCCCCGGCGTGATGCAGAAGCTCGGCATCGACTTCAACGCGCTGCGTGAAGCCCGCCCGGAGCTGATCACCCTGTCGGTGCCAGGCTTTGCCAGCAACGACGAACTGCGCCGCGACTGGAAAGCCACCGAAGCGGTGGTCGCTGCCACCGCTGGTGCCTTCACCGACATGGGCTTCAACCGTGTGCTGCTGGGCCTCAACCCAAGCTTCTCGCCGCTGCCGCTGGGCTCGGCTTACGCCACTACCTTGGCCGCCGCCTCCGTCGCCCTGGCCCTGCAAGCTCGCGAGCGTACTGGCCGTGGCGATGCCATCGAAGTGCCGGTGATTTCCGCGCTGATGGAAGGTCTGTCGTACAACTCCTACGTGATCGAAGGCCTGCCTGAGCGCTACAAGACCATGCGCGAGCTGGAAATTGAGCACCGCAAGGCCAACAACATTGTCATGGACCTGACCTACGAGGACCTGCAGGAATACCTCGACCCCTTCTACCGCACCTACAAGTGTGCCGACGGGCGCATGTTCTATTGCGTCTGCCCATCGCACCGTAACCACGCCAAGCGTGCGCTGCAGGTATTGGGTGTGTATGACGAGCTGGTCGCTGACGGCCTGCCGGAAGTGAATGACCTGCACGCGCCGCTCAGCGAATGGGACGGCGAAACCTCGATCGGCGTCTACCCGCTGCCGAAGAAGTGGGCCGACCATATCTCGGCAAAAATGAAGCAAGCCTTCCTCACCAAGACATCTGAAGAGTGGGGCACGATCTTCGGCGAAGGGCAGATTCCTGGCGCACCGCACCGCACCACCCAGGAGTGGGTCAACCACGTACACACCAATACGGCCGGTTTGATCGTCGAAATTAACGACCCCGAGTACGGTCTGATGAAACAGCCCGGCCCGTTCGCCTGGCTGGAAGAGTGCGCCGAGCAGATGGTCACGCCGCGCCCACGCAAAAACGTCAGCTTCGCCCAAGCACTGACCGAGCTGCGTGAAGTGGCTGCCGCGTATCCGACCAGCTACCCAGTGGGTGATGCTGTGCAGCCGGCCAATGATGCCGGTTGGCTCGACGGCTTCCGTATCCTCGATCTGACTAACGTTATCGCCGGCCCCCACTCCACCGCGTTCCTCGCCCGTTTCGGCGCCGAGGTGATCAAGCTCGACACCGTTAAACCGATGTACGACCCACTGATCGGCACCCTGTTCACCTTCCAGACCGGCATGGGCAAGCGCAGCGCGCTGGTCGATATCATGAGCGAGGAAGGCCGCGAGGTATTCAATCGCCTGGTGCGCTCGGTCGACATGGTGGTGATCAACGCCCCCGAGCGTCAGCTCAAATCCTTGGGGCTGGATAACGACAGCCTGCAAGCAGTTAATCCGGGCGTGCTGTTCTGCCGCCTGGACTGCCTTGGCGGCCCGTTGCCTGGCCCGAAGAGCAACTACATCGGCTACGACGACATCATCCAAGCGCACAGCGGCATCATGAGCCGCTTCGGTGGCCCGGAGACGCCAGAGGAGCACGCGCACCTCGGCACCCTGGACGTTAACTGTGGCTTCGCGGCTGGCTTGGGCATGGCGGTGTCGATCTACCACAAGCTGAAGACTGGCCAGCCAACCCGTTCGCGCACCTCGCTGTCGGCGGTCACCAACCTGGCGCAGTTGTCGTTCGCCTTCGATTACGCCGGCCGCGCGCCGTTCAACGAGCCGTCGGGCCGCGAAGTGCTGGGCCACAATGCCCTCTCGCACTTCTACAAAACCGCCGAAGGCTGGCTCTACCTGGACTCCAAGGCGGCCGAATTGCCGCAGCTGGAGCGGGTCGAAGGCCTGGCCGGGATCAGCGCCGCGGCAGATGTTGGCGCGTTCCTCAAAGCCGCGCTGCAAGCCGCACCGGCGGCTTACTGGGCTGAACAGCTGCAGGCTGCCGACATCGCTGCGGCAGAGCCGTTGTCGATCGAAACCCTGCGTGAGCTGTACAGCCGTGAAGGCGATGGTACGGTCGGTATCGATCTGGGCAGCTTCGCCTTCTCGGTCCACCCTGAGCACCCGAGCGGGCATTGCCTGACCCAGATCGATCACCTGGCGATCCGCCCGAGTGAGGCCAGCATCAAGGCGGTCAGCTTGCCAGAGCGCTGGGGGCATTCCACCCGCGAAGTACTGGCCGAGATGGGTTACAGCCCAGCCGAGGTCGAGTCGATGATCGAACGCAATATCGCCAGCCTGGGTTGGGCCAAGGAGTTCTTGCCGAGCTGAGGACCCCGCAACTGCGGACGGGCCAATGCCCGTCCGCTTCACCTGATCGACCCGAACGGCTGCAGCGGTTTCCCCGCGCAGCCGTTCGCTCATTTCTAATTCCGCGCCTGGCGGCACCGCTCAGACGCTTAATGCTTCAGGGGGTGTGCATGCTCCGGCAAACTGTTCGTACCGTGTGGCCATTGTTCTTCGGCCTCGGCGTCATCGGCTTGTGCATCGGTGCGCAAGGCACGCTGTTGGGCGTGCGGGCCGAGCTGGAGGGCTTTGATACCCGCGCCACCGGCCTGCTGATGTCCGCCTATTACCTGGGTTTTTTACTCGGCTCGTTACGTGCCCCCGCGATTATTCAGCGGGTCGGCCATGTGCGCGCCTTCGCCGCGCTAACCGCGCTGGCTTCGATGACCATCTTGGTTCACTCGGTGCTGGTCGACCCCTGGGTGTGGGGCTTTATGCGCCTGCTTACCGGGTTTTCCGTGTCGGCCATTTACGTGGTCGCCGAGAGTTGGTTGAACCAGGCAGCGGATAACCGTGACCGCGGTCAGTTGTTGTCGCTGTATATGATCACCATGCTCGCCGGGCTTGCCGCTGGGCAGTTTCTGCTCAACCTGTCTGACCCGGCCGGCTTCGAGCTGTTTACCTTGATCTCGATTCTGATCAGCCTGGCGGCCATTCCTATCTTGCTCAGCGCCACGCCGATGCCGGCGTTCGAGAGTGCTCGTCCGGTGAGTATCGCCAGCCTGTATCGCCTGGCGCCGACCGGGCTGGTCGGCTCGTTTCTGATTAACGCCTGCTACGCCATGGTGCTCGGTATGGGCGCGGTGTATGCCAGCCGGCTGGGCATGCAGGTCAGTGAGGTGTCGCTGTTTATGGCGATGCTGGTGCTCGGCGGCATGTTGCTGCAATGGCCGCTGGGCAAGCTCTCGGACAGCATCGACCGGCGCACGGTAATTGCTGCGTCTGCTGGCGCCGCTCTACTGTTCGCTTTGGCCAGCGCGTTGTTGGGCTTTACCAGCAATAGCAGTCATCTACTGCTGGCGTTGTTGTTCGGCGGATGCTGTTTCCCGTTGCTGGCGCTGTACCTGGCGCTCAGCAACGACCAGCTGGAGGCCGATCAAGCCACGGGAGCCAGTAGCACCTTGCTGCTGGTCGGTGGCATGGGCGCCAGCATCGGCCCGTTTCTGGTGTCATTGACCATGGAGCGCTGGGGGCCGGCGAGCTTCTTTTACAGCTTGATGGGCATGGTCGGGTTGATGGCCGCGCATGCGCTGTACAAGCGCATCACTGATCCCTACCCGGCGACGGGCGAGAGCCCTAACTTCCAGATGCAGGCGCCACTTACAGTAGGCTCCGTACTGATGGAATCTATGCCTCACAATGGCACATCAGATACCGTATGAAGCGCAAGATCGAATGCAATCACGAGCCATTACAAACGCAAATGACTCGCCCGAAGCGGTGCGGGCTATCAAGAGCGATGCGCTTATAAGCGCGCCTCTCACGCACCTCCCTGATTAGCGCTGCCCTATTCACTGCGCCGTTGCTCCACCCATAAAAAACGGGCTTATGCATCACGCATAAGCCCGTTTTTGTAAACGCCGCTAAATCAGCCGCGCTGACGTTTGGGCAGCACATCCTTGAGCTTGGCGTGCATGCCGCGCAGGGTTTTTTCGGTGCTTTCCCAATCGATGCAGGCATCGGTGATGGACACGCCGTACTTGAGCTGGCTCAAGTCTTTGGGGATCGACTGCGCACCCCAGCCCAGGTGGCTTTCCACCATCAGGCCGACGATCGACTGGTTGCCTTCCAAAATCTGGTTAGCCACGTTGTCCATTACCAGCGGCTGCAGCGCCGGGTCTTTGTTGGAGTTGGCGTGGCTGCAATCGACCATGATGTTCGGGCGTATGCCGGCTTTGGTCAGTTCCTGCTCACAAACGGCAACACTCACCGAGTCGTAGTTCGGTTTACCGTTGCCGCCGCGCAGCACTACGTGACCGTAAGCATTGCCCTTGGTAGTGACGATGGACACGCCACCTTCCTGGTTGATACCGAGGAAACGATGCGGGCTAGAGACCGACTGCAGGGCATTGATAGCCACCGTCAGGCCGCCATCGGTACCGTTCTTGAAGCCCACAGCCGAGGACAGGCCCGAGGCCATTTCGCGGTGGGTTTGCGATTCGGTGGTGCGCGCGCCGATGGCCGACCAGCTGATCAAGTCCTGCAGATACTGCGGGGAGATTGGGTCAAGGGCTTCGGTGGCGGTCGGCAGGCCCATTTCGGCAAGATCACGCAGCAAGGTGCGGCCGATGTGCAGACCGTCCTGGATTTTGAACGAGTCGTCCATAAACGGATCGTTGATCAAACCCTTCCAGCCCACGGTGGTACGCGGCTTCTCGAAATACACACGCATAACCAGATAGAGGCTGTCTGACACCTCGGCAGCCAGCGCTTTCAGGCGCTCGGCATACTCGTGAGCGGCCTTGATATCGTGGATCGAGCACGGCCCCACCACCACAAACAAGCGGTGATCTTTGCCATCGAGAATATTGCGGATCACCTCACGACCACTGGCGACAGTGCGCAGTGCAGCTTCGGTCAGCGGAATTTCACGCTTGAGCTCGGCGGGGGTAATCAGGGTGTCGTTGGAGGCAACGTTCAGGTCATCAATCGGTAAATCAGCCATCGTGCTATTCATCACTTAGAGTCATCAGGTCACGGGTGCCGGCCGCCAGCGCTCCCCGTGTGGCGGAGCACAGCAATATGAGCACAGCGGGGAAGCCGAACCTTAGCGCGTTAAGGCCTGGCTCGACAATGGGCTTGGCAGGTCGTCGAAAACTACTTGGGTTGGCAATCCTGCGTTAAAAACGGCCTCGGCAAGCCGATTTAGGCTAACGCGCTTCAGCGCGGCCCCTAGGGCGAGCGAAGCGAGTAGTGCTCATGTACAACTCGTACACTCCGCTTCCTCGGCGCTTTGACCAGCCAAAGGCTGTTACTACGTAGCGCCTTGTCTTGCCTGCCTCGCCTACGCTTTCAACGGCCTACGGGCAGGGCAATCACTGATTTAGGCTGGCTTGGGAAAACTCGGCGGCGTGCTGAGCGATCCACTCCTGTGCAACTGTTTCGACAGACAGGCTGCAACCCAGCTCTTTCTCGCGCTGGTGGCGGTAATGCTCAATTTGGCAAACCTGCTCGACCATACGGGCGCGAAACAGCGTGTCCTCGTCGACAAAGGCAATACCGACCAAATACTGCCCTTTCTGCTTGCGGCACCAGGCGACTAAACCGGGGTAACGCGCATGCTCACCAAATAATGGGATACGCAGCTCGATTGCAGTGCCACTTCGAAAAGCGCGGCTTGAGTTGCAAGCCACACCACCGAGACTGATATTGTTGAGCCGCTGCCGGGGAACATAAGCCTGCTTGCGCAGAACCAACTCAACCGGCATATCGCTGGGATGACGCAGAAAGTGACGCATCTATGACTACCTCGGATGCCATCAATTTGATACCACATTGGGCAGTATAGTGACTGAGCTGGAACTGACAGACTTAGATGCAGACCGTACTCTGCTGGACCTACCCGGCACTTCACTGTTGCTATTTACCAGCATAGGTTGTGCCAGTTGTCGCTGGGCACGCCGTGAACTGCCTAATTTACCCCTGCCGATTCAACATCTGGCCTGGATTGATGCCGCTAACAATGGCGGTTTAGTGACGCGTTACGAGGTATTCCATCTGCCCGCCTTGTTTGTGGTGCGTGATGGCCAATTTTATGGCGCCCTGCAGACGCGTTTGCACACCGCCGAACTTACTCAAGCGCTGGACACTGCCCTGTCGCGCCCCGCAGAGGAGCTTCCCTGATGAATGCAAAACCCCGTATCGGCATTATTGGCAGCGGTGCCATTGGCGGCTTTTATGGCCTGATGCTGGCGCGCGCCGGTTTCGATGTGCATTTTCTGCTGCGCAGTGAATTTGCTGACGTGGCCGCCCACGGCTTGCAGGTCAATAGCGCACAGCATGGCAACCTACACCTAAAGCCGGTGCAGGCTTACCAGTCAGTGGCGGATATGCCGCCCTGCGACTGGTTGCTGGTCGGCGCCAAAACCACCAGCAACGCTGAGATGGCCCCACTGATCATCCAGGCCGCCGCGCCAGGCGCCAAGGTCGTACTGATGCAGAACGGTCTTGCCGTTGAGGAAGAACTGCGACCACTGCTGCCTGATTCACTGCATCTACTCGGTGGCCTCTGCTACATCTGCGCTCATCGCAGCGCGCCAGGCGTGGTCGAGCATCAGGCACTGGGCAACATCAACCTGGGTTATCACTCGGGGCCCGCTAATGATGCCGAGAGTCGTCAGCTGATCCTTGAGCAAGGCAGCGCCTTGTTCCAAGCAGCAGGCTTGGATTCCACCGCCATGGCTGAACTCGATCAGGCGCGCTGGCAGAAGCTGGTGTGGAATGTGCCCTACAACGGCCTGGCCGTGCTGTTAAACAGCCACACCACAGCCCTGATGAGCAATGCCGAAAGCCGTGCGTTGGTTGCCGCAATCATGCAGGAAGTCGTCGATGCGGCCGCGGCCTGCGGCCATCAACTGCCTGCCGGGTTTGCCGGCAAACTGTTAGCCGCCACCGATCGCATGCCGGATTACCTGCCCAGCATGTACCACGACTTCATCCTGCAACGTCCGTTGGAGCTACATGCCATTTATGCTGCACCCCTGGCGGCGGCGGCCGCAGCCGGTTGCGCCATGCCGCGTACCGAGATGCTCTATCAAGCCCTGCGTTTTCTTCAACAACGCCAACAGTAGATCGGAGCGGCCATGAGCAAGGCATTAGGCGACAAACTGGTACTGGCGATTTCTTCACGCGCGCTGTTCGACCTGCGCGAGAGCCATCAGGTTTATGAAAGCCAAGGCGTCGCGGCTTATCGCCAATATCAGATTGAACATGAAGAGGAGATTCTCGCCCCTGGCGATGCCTTCCCCTTGGTGGAAAAACTGCTGGCGATAAACACGACACTCAAGCAGCAGCGGGTCGAAGTCATCCTGGTTTCACGCAACAGTGCCGATACCGGGCTGCGCGCCTTCAATTCGATCCAGCACTATGGCTTGGGCATCTCCCGCGCTGCTTTTGTCGGCGGACGCAGCCCAGACCCGTATCTGGCGGCATTCGGTTGTCACCTGTTTCTCTCCACCCATGCTGAGGATGTGCGCAGCGCTTTACGCTCAGGCTTTGGTGCGGCCACCATTCTTTCTGGTGGCGCGCGACGCGCGGCCAGCAATGAGCTGCGCATTGCCTTCGACGGTGACGCCGTATTGTTTTCCGATGAGTCCGAACGGGTCTATCAACAGGGCGGGCTGGAAGCCTTCCAGAGCCACGAACGCCAGTCGGCCCGCGAGTTACTCGGCGGCGGCCCGTTCAAGCCGTTCCTTGCGGCGCTGCATCGCTTGCAACAGGAGTTTCCCGAGGAAAGCTGCCCGATTCGCACCGCATTGGTCACTGCCCGTTCGGCGCCGGCGCATGAGCGGGTGATTCGTACCCTGCGCGAGTGGAATATTCGCTTGGATGAATCCTATTTTCTCGGTGGCCTGGAGAAAGCGGCCATATTGGAAACCTTCGGCGCCGATGTGTTCTTCGACGACCAGGCCGGGCACTGCGAAAAAGCCCGTGAGGTGGTGGCGACCGGCCATGTTCCCCACGGCATCAGTAACGAGCTACCGCTGTAAGGACATGCTTTGGATCTGCTGCGTGCCAGCCTCACTGCGCTAAAACAAACGCGTACGACCTTCGCTGCGTATATAACCATTCGTCCTCAAAACTTCGGCTTCCTTTGACTTGTCGATGGCGCTGCTAAGCTCAGATTGGGCCCGCCAGTTAGGCAGTCAAGGAGGCCGCATGATTCGTTCGATTCTCTATGCCACTGATCTCGGTCTATATGCGCCCTACATCCTGCAGCATGCGTTGGCGCTGACCCGCTCCTTTAATGCCAGCCTCTATGTCGTGCACGCCGTAGAACCTATGGGCCTGTTTGCCGAGTCGGTTTTACAAACCTATCTAGATGAAGAACGACTCAAAGAACTGCGCACCAAGGGCCTGAGTACGGTGATGGCAAGTATCGAGCAACGGGTACTGGAAGGCTTTCGCGACGAGATCGGCGAAGCGCTGCATGACCTCGATTTGGTTAAAGCAGTGCGCGTGGTTCAGGGCGACCCACCCTTAGTCATACTCGACGAAGCGCAGCAACTCGGCGTTGATTTACTGGTCCTAGGCAGTCACAGCCACGGTACCGACATGGATATTCCGCTGGGGCGTACCGCGTCTCGCTTGGTACAACTATCCGAAGTACCGGTTTACCTAGTGCCCATGCTGCAGCATCGCAGCCGTGGCGAACTTTAATAACCACCCTGCACACTTAAAGATTTGGTCTAGATTTAATGCTTAAATCTTCATTATGGTTATATAAAACGCCGGTAACCTGAACGGCTGTCTTTTTGCTTTGAGGGATTTTTATGAAGCTTCAGCAACTGCGCTACATCTGGGAAGTCGCGCATCACGACCTCAACGTATCGGCCACGGCACAAAGCCTCTATACCTCGCAGCCTGGCATCAGCAAACAAATCCGCCTGCTGGAAGACGAACTGGGGGTTGAAGTCTTCGCCCGCAGCGGCAAGCACCTGACCCGCATCACCCCGGCCGGCGAGCGCATCATCAACACAGCAGGGGAAATACTGCGCAAGGTCGAAAGCATCAAGCAGATCGCTCAGGAATTCTCCAATGAGAAGAAAGGCACCCTGTCCATTGCCACCACCCACACTCAAGCGCGATATGCGCTGCCGCCGGTAATCAGCGCCTTTATCAAGCAATACCCAGACGTAGCCCTGCATATGCATCAGGGCACGCCGATGCAAATCGCCGAGATGGCCGCCGACGGCACCGTCGACTTCGCTATCGCCACTGAGGGCCTGGAACTGTTCAACGACCTGGTAATGATGCCCTGCTACCGTTGGAACCGCTGCGTGGTGGTGCCCCAGGGCCACCCTCTGACCAAACTGCCGAAGCTGACGCTAGAGGCCCTGGCCGAATACTCAATCGTTACCTACGTATTCGGCTTTACCGGTCGCTCCAAACTCGACGAAGCCTTCAGCCATCGCGGCCTGACGCCCAAAGTGGTGTTCACTGCTGCCGACGCCGACGTGATCAAGACCTATGTCCGCCTCGGCCTTGGGGTCGGCATCGTCGCCAAGATGGCAGTCGATGCCAAGCTCGACCCGGACTTGGTGGTGCTCGATGCCGGCGATCTATTCGAGTCCAGCGTGACCAAGATCGGCTTTCGACGCGGCACCTTCCTACGTGGATTCATGTGCGACTTTATCGAAAAATTTGCCCCGCACCTGACCCGCGACGTGATGGCTAAAGCCGTGCAATGCCACAGCAAGATTGAGTTGGAGGAGCTGTTTGAAGGGGTTGAGTTGCCGCTGCACTGACGCTAATTCGCAGGCATAAAAACGCCCGGTATTTACCGGGCGTTTTTATGCCTGCAACAACCTATTGATCATTCTGCGCCCTGCAACTCCTTGCCATGGGCGAAGTTGATCCACCAGCCGAACGCGGCCGCCGTGAAGAACATGATGATGCTGTAGATCGCTGCCGGGATCGACATGGTCGCGTTGTTCAACAACATCGGGCTCAGTGCCAGAGCAATCGCAAGAGTGCCGTTGTGGATGCCGATTTCCATGCCGATGGCTATCGATTGGCGCAGGCTCAGCTTCATTAAACGCGGCACCCAGTAGCCCACCGCCAGGCTGATTACATTGAAGGCCAGTGCAGCGCCGCCCACCAGCGGTGCGTAATCGACAAAGGTCTGCCAATCCTTGACCACCGCCAGGACAATGATGATCAGCAGAAACAGTGCCGAGATGATCTTCACTGGTTTTTCCATCCGCGCCGCGAAACCAGCAAAGCGACTGCGTATCCACAGACCGATGGCCACCGGCCCCAGTACGATAATGAACACCTGCACCACCTTGGTGAACTGCAACGGCAGGGCCTGATCGCCCTCCATAAAGTAGGCCAGCGATAGGTTGACGATCAGCGGCATGGTCAGCACCGCAATCACCGAGTTAACCGCCGTCAGGGTGATATTCAGCGCCACATCACCATGCGCTAAATGGCTATAGAGGTTGGCCGTGGTGCCGCCGGGCGATGCCGCCAGCAACATCAGCCCCACCGCTAAAGCCGGGGCCAGACCAAAGGCTTTAGCCAGAAAGAAGCACACCAGCGGCAGCAACAGCAGTTGGCAGCCCAAACCGATCAATACTGGTTTGGGGAACTTCACCACCCGAGCAAAATCTGCCAGGGTCAGCGACAAACCCAGGCCAAGCATGATGATGCCCAGGGCAACGGGCAGGAACAGGGTCAATAACGGGTCAGCAGTCACGGCTTTCTTACTCCTTGATCAAAGCGCTGAGGCGATCTTGAACAGCGGCGTAGAACACTGCAGTGACTTTAGTGGCCAATCGTGTGAAAGAAATGGCGAGGTATAAAAAAAGCGCCCAATAGGACGCTTCTTTATTTCGCGATGGAATCAGATCGCCGTAGCGCCACCGTCCACTGCCAGGGCATGACCCGTGGTGAACGCAGCGTTGTCGCAGCACAGGTAGAGCACTGCGGTGGCGATTTCCTCGACCTTGCCGATGCGCCCGACCGGGTGCATGGCGGCAGCGAACTCGCCCTTCTTCGGATCAGCTTCATAGGCACGGCGGAACATGTCGGTGTCGATCACGGCTGGGCATACGGCATTGACCCGTACTTTTTTCTTCGCGTATTCGACTGCCGCGGATTTGGTCAGACCGATAACGGCATGCTTGGATCCGCTGTAGATACTCATCTTCGGCGCAGCACCGAGGCCAGCCACTGAAGCGGTGTTGACGATCGCCCCGCCGCCCTGCGCCAGCAGCAGTGGAATCTGGTGCTTCATGCACAGCCATACACCTTTAACGTTGACCCCCATGATGG
>Ga0209504_1000472_pt1 | contig 35306 bp, 25 predicted proteins | sample COGITO_mtgs_1005_FD_184791 | JGI IMG/M metagenome (GOLD analysis project Ga0209504, IMG submission 184791) | Pelagic marine microbial communities from North Sea - COGITO_mtgs_100511 (SPAdes) (version 2) | ecosystem: Environmental > Aquatic > Marine > Epipelagic ...
AAAGTAACAGCGGTCAAAGCGCTAGAAGTGTTTCAAAACTTAGTTTTTCTAGTTTCCTAATCGGCATGAACACACATTAAATGCTCATGCCGAATTATATGGATCAACGAGCTTACATCCGCACCTTTGAGTCTGCAAGCGCATCATTCTTCTCAATATGGTCGAGCGTGTAGTGGAGACCGCGGCTTTCTTTGCGCTGCAAGGCACACTCGACCACCAATCCAGCGACTAGGATCATGTTACGCAATTCCAGCAGGCTTTCATCGACTTTGAAATTCCAGTAGTAGTCGGTGATCTCTCGGTCAAGTGTTTGAATACGGGTGCGAGCACGTTCGAGGCGTTTGGTTGAACGGACGATGCCCACATAATCCCACATCGTGCGCTTCACTTCGTCCCAATTGTGCAGAAGTACCACGCGCTCATCCGAATCGCGCACAGCACCATCGACCCAGCTCGGCAGCTCAATCGATGCAGTAAGCCTTGCCGACAGATACTCAGCCACTGCGGTTGCTCCGCGATTTGCCATGACCACCGCTTCGAGCAACGAGTTACTCGCCAAACGGTTCGCTCCATGCAAGCCGGTGCAGGCCACTTCGCCACAGGCATAGAGTCCCGCCAACGACGTCTCACCACTCAAATTGGTCTTCACGCCACCACACAAATAATGCGCCGCTGGCACCACTGGGATCATATCTTTTTCTAATGCGATGCCCTGCTTCAGGCAAAAGTCGTAAATATTGGGAAAGTGATCGTGTAATTTCTTGAGCGGAATATCCCGCGTGTCCAACCAGACATGGCGGGCGCCAGATTGCTTCATCTCCGAATCAATCGCGCGGGCGACAATATCGCGCGGCGCGAGATCCTGGCGCTCGTCATAGCGCGCCATGAAAGCTTCCCCGGCAAGATTACGTAAGATGGCGCCTTCGCCGCGAACTGCTTCGCTAATCAAGAATCGATCCGAATCGCGGGAGTAAAATGCGGTCGGGTGAAACTGGATAAACTCCATGTTACGCACCTCGACTCCAGCACGATAGGCCATCGCAATACCATCGCCAGTCGCAATAAAAGGATTGGTCGTGTATTGATAGACCTGACCAATGCCACCAGTTGCGAGCAACACCACGCTGGATTGAAAAGTCTCCACCTGCTCGGTTTTCGTGTTGAGCGCATACAATCCGAGCACGCGATCTGCCCCCGACTGATGAAGCTTCGCAGCCGTGATTAACTCGACCGCGAAATGATGTTCAAAGGTTTCGATGTTTGGCGAGGTTGCGATGCCATGCAGCAAGGCGTCTTCGATCGCCTTGCCCGTCACATCTTTGACGTGCAGAATGCGACGCTGTGAATGCCCGCCCTCTTTACCGAGTGAGACAGTGCCATCGTCCAGTTGCGTGAAAGCTACGCCGCGCTGAGCTAACTCTTCGATACTCGCCGCGCCATCAGTCAAAATCTCGCGCACCGCGGCCTCATCGCACAGTCCGTCGCCCGCGTCGAGGGTATCGGCCACGTGCATTTCGACGTCGTCGGTCTGCGAGGTGACTGCGGCGATGCCGCCCTGCGCGTAATTAGTATTCGATTCCGCGGAATTCTTCTTGGTGATAATCGCCACGCGTTTCCCGGTCTCGGCGACTTTAAGCGCAAAACTCAGGCCGGCGATTCCACTGCCGATAACGATGACATCGTAAGATTGTGACATAAATTGAGAAGGTAGGTGGGAAAAAGGGAAGGCAAGAAATCGTCCTAAAAAGCTAACTTCTAAATCTTCACTCCTTTTAAAGTGCGATGTTATCAATCAAGCGAGTTTGCTCCAGCCACGCAGCAACACAGACCATATGTTTGCCAGGCTCGATCTCTCGACTGGCAGGCTTCATCGTCAGGCGATCCACGATTTCCACGTAAATCACGCGTACGGAGCGCGCCATCGATAGATGGTGAGTGATCTCAGCCACCACACGATCCACGCTACGGACCCCATCCTCCTGCACCATCTTTTGCGCCATCAAGAGCGCCTTGGAAATACTGAGCGCTTCTTCGTGTTGCGTATTGGTCAAGTAGCGATTGCGCGAGCTGATCGCCAGGCCGTCGTCGCCGCGCTTGGTTTCGCCGATAATGACTTCGGCGGGAATGTTGAGATCCGTCACCATTTTTTGGATGACCGCGCATTGCTGCGCATCTTTCTGGCCGAAGACCGCGAGATCCGGCCGTGTAATATTAAACAATTTCAGGCACACGGTCGTCACGCCGCGGAAGTGGTTTGGCCGCGAAATCCCGCACAACCCCGCGCCGACGCCTTCCTCATTCACGTAGGTCGAGAAGCCCTGCGGATACATTTCAGCGACGCTCGGGTTAAACACAATATCGGCGCCCCGCTCGGCACATTTCTCTAAATCCGCCTGCAGTGACTGCGGATAACGCTCAAAATCTTCATTGGGGCCAAACTGGGTGGGGTTGACAAAAATCGAAACAATGACCTTATCGGCACGCTCTTTCGCAATGTCGATCAACGATAGGTGCCCTTCGTGCAGACAGCCCATCGTCGGCACTAATCCGATCAAACGGCCACTAGAGCGTAGACCGATAGCGTGAGATTGCATTTCATTGACCGATTGAATTGTTTGCATAACAAATTTCCGGACAAACTAAGCCCGTCTGCCACTTTATCACAATAATAATCAGAACTTAACCATTTAACTAACAACTTAACTTTCGGCATTTCGCCAATATCCATTCACACATAGTCATTAATCATGAGCGATTCATACATCCAAGAACTCTTCGCTGAGCGCATCGGCGGCAATCAATACGGCAAATCCACTGCCATCTATAAGTTTGAGAAGATCAAACGCGCCAAGAAGGCAGCAAAAGAAGCGAAGCCAGACGTCGACCTGATCGACATGGGCGTTGGTGAACCAGACGAGATGGCGTTTCCGATCGTGGTCAAAGCCCTGCAAGATGCAGCGGCACAGCCTGAGAACCGCGGTTACGCAGACAATGGCGGCGACGACTTTAAAGCCGCTGCCGCTCAATACATGTCCACCGTGTTTGGCGTAAGCGACATTGATCCAAACACCGAAGTCGTCCACTCGATCGGCTCGAAGACTGCCCTTTCGATGATCCCAGCCTGTTTCATCAACCCAGATGACGTCGTGCTGATGACATCGCCGGGCTACCCAGTGCTGGGCACTCACGCCAAATATCTCGGTGGGGAAGTCTACAACATGCCACTCCAGGAAGAAAATGACTTTCTTCCTGAGCTCGATGCAGTGCCCGCCGACGTCGTCGCGAGAGCAAAGATTATGGTGCTCAACTACCCGAACAATCCGACTGGCGCATCTGCGACCCTCGAGTTCTTCGAACAAGCCATCGCATTCGCCAAGGCCAACCACCTGATCATTCTACAAGACGCCGCCTACTCGTCACTGATCTTCGAAGGCACACCGATCTCCATCTTTCAGGTCGAAGGTGCGAAGGACGTCGCCATCGAGCTGCACTCGCTTTCGAAAAGCTACAACATGACAGGCTGGCGCATCGGCTTCGTCGTTGGCAACCCGCTCGTGGTGCAAGCTTACGCCGACATGAAGGACAACTCCGACTCTGGCCAATTTCTCGCCATTCAAAAGGCTGGCGCAGTCGCGCTCGCGAATCCTCAAATCACTGAAGAGATCTCCGCGAAATACTCACGCCGCATGGACCTACTCGTCGACGCGCTCAACGGTGCAGGTTTCAAAGCGAAAAAACCCAAGGGCAGCTTCTTCCTTTACGTAGCGGCACCAAAGTCGGTGACGATCGACGGCAAGACCACTGAGTTCGAATCTGGCGAAGCCTGCAGCCAATGGCTGATCACTGAAGAGCTCATCAGCACGGTGCCTTGGGATGACTGCGGCAACTTCGTACGCTTCTCGGTGACCTTCGCCGCTCAAGGTGTCGAAGCTGAAAAAGCCATCGCCGCCGAAATCGGCCAGCGCCTTGCGAAGTACTGCTTTGCCTTTTAGCGGCACAGCGGCTGACACTCCATTGATGGTCGCTGTTCCGGAGGCGTCCTCTTCATCCAGACCAACTACATCATGAATACTACCGAAATCAGATCACTCTTCGACCGATGGAACGCGGCTCTCCAAACGGGCGAGCCGAAGAATGTTGCCGCACTCTACGAGACCAATGCCATCTTGCTGCCGACCGTCTCCAACCAGGTGCGTCACAATCACGCAGAAATCGAGGACTATTTCGTCGCGTTCCTCGCCAAGGGCCCGAAAGGTACTATCGACGAGTCCAACGTCCGCATCTTCGGAGATGTCGCGATCAACTCCGGCGTCTACACCTTCGCTTTTGCGGATGGAGCAACGGTACAAGCCCGCTTCACCTACGTCTACCGCTGGAACGGTCAGGACTGGAAGATTGTCGAGCACCACTCATCCGCAATGCCGGAGGGCTAGTCGCGGAGTTCGCCTCATTGGACACCGCCGGCTGCGTGGTGATCCACTGCCCCGCAGCCGACAGCAAGGCACCGCACAAGGTGCCCAATCACTGACTTAAAGCCCTCTGCGAAGAGGGCTTTATTCATTTCATCCGCCCCGACGGGCGACGGCATCCCAAAGCCGGGGATCGCGCGCAAAACTGCGACCGCAGTTTTAATTAATCAAGATAAGTGCAGCAGTAGTCCGCGCCGCCTTCTTTGACTTTCAGGGCAAACTTCGAGTCACCCGGGACGTTAAACGAGGTACCTGCAGCATAGGTGATCCACTCATCCGAACCGTCGAGCTTCACATCCATCTCGCCTCCGAGCATTTCCATCAGCTCAGCCGCTTCAGTGCCGAATTCGTAATCACCCGCCTGCATGAAGCCGAGGGTCTTCTTAGACCCATCCGCAAATACCACGGTGCGACTAGTGACTTGGCCGCCGAAATACACATTGGCTTTTTTTACGATAGAGATGTTTTCAAAATTTTCAGACATGCAAAAGGTGATGGCGATTCCGCTAAAATTTGCAATCAGGATTTACTTAGAATCAAAGGTGTTGTCGCGCATGCTTCTAGAGAGAGCATGTCAGCTTAAACTTACCGCACTGAAAGACGCATAGTGCTGGGCACAGAAGCGCGTGCCACAACATCTCAATCTCAATATAAGCTGGGATAATCCCACCCTTCCGCTGGCCTACCACTCGGCTCGAAACTTGCCATCCCGCTAATATACACATAACGTCATTAAAAAAATCATAAGGAGACGAGATGAATACATCCGATGTAGACGAAGGCAGCGCAGTTCGACTGATACCACACAAGGCGATCATGATCGTCGTGGCATGGGTACTCTTTTTTGCCATTCGCGTATGGCTGCCACTGGGTGATCTGCCCGAGACATACAATGCTGTGGCGGTGCGCACAGGACTCGCAATATTGACACTCGCTGCCACCCTTTGGCTCAGCGAAGCACTGCCGCTTCCCATTACCGCGATGCTCATTCCAGTGGTAGCGGCACTGACTGGCACATTGGATGTTACCAAAAGCTTTTCCGGATTCGCGCACCCTCTGATTTTTCTGTTCCTCGGAGGGTTCGGATTAGCCGCAGCCTTATCCTACCAAAAACTGGACCACTGGTTGGCCCAGCATATTTTAAAAATCGGGCACGGCAATTTTCACGTCACAGCGATTGCGCTATTTCTAACATCCGCACTGCTCTCGATGTGGATCTCCAACACGGCAACCGTCGCGCTACTACTACCGGTTGCTCTCGGAATACTGGCACACGTCAAGTCCACTTGCGGAGAGCTAGTCATGGCTCGATCTGCCAACTATTTACTTTTAGGCATCGCATATTCAGCAAGTATCGGTGGCATCGGCACTTTAATCGGCACGCCCCCCAATGCGATTGCCGCAGCCCACCTCGGCATCAGTTTCGTAGAGTGGCTCGCGGTCGGTCTACCCGCAGTTGCGATCCTACTCCCCACTCTATTTATCGTCCTGCGCTTGCTTGCCAACCCCGGCGACGTGCCGCACTTCAAGGTTGAAGCACAAACCTTTCAGTTTAACACCGCTCGCATCCTAACCTTAGCCATCTTCTGCTGCGCGATCTGTGGATGGCTTTTTAGTGCACCCCTCGCCGCGCTGTTCGGGATCGCCAAATCATTTGATACCCTCGTCGCGATCGGAGCACTCCTACTGCTCTCCTCATGCCGATTGGTTCGGTGGCAGGACGTCGACCGCACCACCAACTGGGGCGTGTTGTTGCTATTTGGCGGCGGCATCACCTTGAGCAAAGTGCTCGGTGCTACCGGCGCCAGCAAATTTCTAGCCTATCAAATCCAAACACTCACCTTGGGTTGGCCGACGGTCCTGTTTATAGGTATGATCGTGATTTTCGTCATTTTCCTCACGGAGCTATCCAGCAATACCGCTAGCACCGCGTTACTTGTGCCAATCTTCGCCGCAGTCGCGATCAGTATGGGCATACCCACCACAGAGCTCATTCTGCCCTTAACCTTAGCAGCCTCCTGCGCATTTATGCTGCCCGTCGCCACCCCGCCGAATGCAATCGTATTCGGCTCAGGTCTCATCCAACAACGCGACATGGTGCGCATCGGCCTCGTCCTCAATCTGACTTTCGCCGTGCTCCTAACCTTGCTTAGTCGGGTGCTATTTTAGCAAAAGACCATCGCCTTCAAACCATCAAAGCTGCTGCGTCGACTCGCTATAAAACGAATCAATCAATGCCCGCAAATACAGGCGTATTCTTTATACTCACAGCTGGGACAATTGCTCATATTTAAATAAAATGTCTCTCGCACACCCGGCGCAGCAGGAGTCGCTTTGATCTGTAAAATGATCGGCATGCGCTTCATCTCTGGCAACGCTGCGGTTGAGATTAAGCCATCACCATTTTTAACAAACTCCACCTTCGTCGGGGCACTGCGATCACCGCCGACCGCAGAGACGACTTGATCAGCTACTGGGACGACTTGGCCATCGCGCCCTAGGAATGTAATCTGCACCAAGCGCTCGGACGTGACTAAGAACTCCATGTGCGGATCCACGATGGTGATAAGACGACCACCATTGGGGCCGCCCTGAACTTTCTGCGCGGCAACCTTACTGGTTGCGTGGCTATGCTCGCCATTGCCGTCATGGTGTCCCGCGGTAGCATAGCAATAGCTTGTCCCGAATATCGCTAGCGTCGCAATCAGGAGAACTTTGAGCTGTGTTTTCTGTTTCATAATATTTTTGGGTTTAATTGAATAAAGATAAAAACCGATGACATGAAAGTCATGCCTACCGCACCGATGGTTTATGTCACTCAGAAGCTGCGGCTTCTAGGCGAATAGACTTTTCGGCCGACTTTTGAAAGAAGGTATAGAAGATGGCAGGCGTCACCGCCAGGCCGAGCAGCGTCGAGCTGATCAAGCCGCCGACGATGACGATCGCGACGGGATTGAGAATTTCTTTGCCAGGTTCATCGGCGGCCATGATCAACGGGATCAAGGCAAGACCTGCAGAGATCGCAGTCATTAAGATCGGCACGAGTCGCTCTAGTGTGCCACGCACCACCATCTCGCGCGTAAATGCTTCACCTTCGTGACGCATCAAGTGCAGATAGTGCGAAAGCAGCATAATGTTATTACGCGCAGCAATACCAGTCACTGCGATGAAGCCAACCAGCGTGGCGATGCTAATATTATTCAATGTGAAACTGGTATAAAAGACCCCGCCGATCAGCGAAATCGGAATGATGCTCAATACAAGCCACACAAAAGTGAAGGTTTTGAAATAACTATAGAGTAGGAAAATGATCAGCAGCAGAATAACCGCACACATAATAAAGATGGTACGCCGCGCTTCTTGCTGCGCCTGATATTCGCCTTCAAACGCGACGCTATAGCCTTGCGGTAAAATCAACTCCTCCGCGATTTTACTCTGCAAGGTTTCTACTACTGCATTCAAATCGTCCGTCGTCGGATTGATCGATACCACGAAACGACGCAGTGTATTCTCACGCAGAATTGTATTCGGGCCCGTCGCTTGATGAATTTCTGCTACGTAACTCAATGGCACCCGTTGCCCACTCAGTGTATCGACATACAAGTTCGACAACCGCTCCGGCGACTCACGCCACTCAAGCGGTAGACGCACCACTAAATCATACACACGCTGCCCTTGGTAAATTTCGGCCACCACTTCGCCACCCATCAAGGAAGCCAACTGCTCGTTCAATTCCCCGGGTGTTACGCCATACGCCAGCGCACGGTCGCGATCGACTTCGATCCGTAGCTGCGGAATCATCGCCTGCTGCTCCGCACGTGCTTCTTCCATGCCCGGAATCGCCCGTGCGATCATAGTTACCTGGTTGCCGAGGCGGCGTAATTCGCTCAAATCAGGCCCATATATTTTGACTGCGACCTTCGCAGACACACCACTGAGCATGTGCCCAATGCGGTCGGCTAATGGCGTGCTCATCGCACTGAATGTGCCTGGGATGGTGCGCATCGTGACACGTATTTCTTCCAACACTTCCGCACGATCCCGATCAGACGTTTCGGTAAATTCGACATCAAACTCAACCGTCGACACCGGCACCACATGGTCACCACGTTCGGCGCGACCGACACGATAACCCACAGTTTCGACTTCTGGAATCTGCAGCAGCAAGTCCTGCGCAGTATCCGAGAGTTCGGTGGTTTGCTTCAGCGAGGTACCTGGTGCAGTGGTCATTGCCACCAATGCAGTCGGTTCTCGAAACGCCGGCAAAAAGTTGCCCCCCATTGAAATCAGCGCTGCATACGCGACTAATAGCAGCACCCCAGTAATCAGTACTACGAGAAACGGCTGTGACAGCGAAAAGTTGAGCCATGTCTTGTGAAAGCCCCTCTTTAAACCACGCACGACGACCCCTTCGGTATGCATTTTACCCGCCTTCGGGTTTAATAAAAACGAACACAGTACCGGGATGACAGTCAACGACACCACGAACGACGCACTCATGCTGACAATTGTTGCAATCGCAATCGGCGAGAATAGCCGCCCCTCCACGCCACTCAATGCCAGCAACGGCAGGAACACTAAAATGATCAACACAGTGGCATATAAAATAGATGAGCGCACTTCGGCCGAGGCACTGGCGATCACTTCAAGCCTCGGACGTGGCTTCGATAAACTAGCATTCTCGCACAAACGGCGAAACACATTTTCCACATCAACAATCGCGTCGTCGACCACCATACCAATCGCCACGGCAAGTCCACCGAGTGTCATCGAGTTGACGCTCAAGTCCATCAGATCGAACACCAGAATCGTGATCCCGAGTGAAAGCGGAATCGCAGTGAGCGTGATCAATGTAATCCGCACATTGAACAGAAACAGAAACAACACCAAGCCCACCATGATGGCACCGTCACGCAGAGCTTCTTCCAGATTTCCAATCGAGAGATTAATAAAGTCGGATTGCCGATAGAGCGTGATCACTTCGACTCCTGCGGGAAGTGTCTTTTGCAGCGCCGTGAGTGCGGCTTCCACTCTCTCAGTCAAATCAATGGTATCGAATCCCGGCGATTTTGTCACACTGAGTATCACTCCTGGGTAACCCTTGACCGCACCATCCTGCTTAATGTGCTTTGTGCCAAGACCAGCATCGCCACGCATCGGCTCAATATCCCACACCAACGAAGCAACATCGCGCAAACGAATCGGACGATCATTCTCATACGTCACAACCGTGTTACCGATCTCATCCAGATCAGTCGTCATCGCCAAATTACGCACCATGATCTCTTGAGCCGATTCGGTTAAAAATCCACCAGTCGTATTTTTAACTGCTTGAGCAGAGGCATCGCGTATTTGTAAAAAGGATACACCCATCGCGAGCATCTTATCTGGATCTGGCTGGACTTGCACCTGCTTCACCCCGCCGCCCATCGACAGCACCTCGGCGATTCCTGGAATGGATTGTAGCTTTCGGGCAACCGTCCAATCCGCCAGCGAGCGCAACTCACGCGGGCTCGTCTCGCCTGTAGGATCCGCCAGCCCGACCAGCAGGATGTTACCCATAAGCGATGCGACTGGCGTCATGTAAGGGCTCACTCCTTCGGGCAATGCTTCACTCGCACCAGTCAAACGCTCCTGCACAAACTGACGCGCCTGATAGATATCTGTGCCCCATTCGAATTCGACGAAGATTAAGGACAAACCCACATCATTGATCGAACGCAGGCGCGACACGCCCGTCACACCCATCAGCGAATTCTCCAATGGAATCGTCACCAGTGTTTCCACTTCTTCGGGAGCGAAGCCAGCGGACTCGGTTAAAATAGTCACCGTCGGCTTGGTCAAATCCGGCAACACTTCGACCGGAAGATCCACTGCTTTCTTAACTCCTAGAACAAGCACGATGACAACTAAGGCCAAAATTAATGGCCTCTGTGAAAGAGAAAATCGTATGAGTTGATTTAACATGATCTGTGATTTTGAATAAAGATCATGCCCTTATCCACGGCGTTGGCTCCACCAACGCTGTGAAGCGACCAGGACAAGTAACGTCAACCCGCCTGCATAAATCATCAGCAGCAGACTCAACGTATGCGTCGCCCCACCGCCTCCATGATCGTGCCTAGTCTCTGCTCGCTTGGCTTTATCGGCATCAGTGAGCTCCGAACCATCCTCATTGTGCTCATGTCCATGCGCGGCGTCCAACGCCTCCTTCAGCGAGATATTTTGCCCGCCACCAGCGAAGCCCAAGGAATACGAGCCCTGCGTGACGACTTCATCACCGGGAAACAAACCACTTAGCACCTCGACGAATCGGTCATTGCGCTCCCCGATCACGACGGGGACACGTAGAAATGCATTAGGCAGATCGAAATCCTTCACAAACACGACACGATTGGCAGGATCTCCCTGAATTGACGCACGTGGCACAGCCAAGACATCCGCACGCGAATCAAGCACTACGGCAAACTCCACGCGCATTCCTGGGCGCAGTCGCCCATCTTTATTCTCCAAAAGAAAAATCCCTTCCACCGCGCCCGCACCTCGGTCGGCATTTACGCCAAAGCGCACTAGAGTCGCTTCAAACAAAGACTGACCCAAAGCAGGCACACGGATGTGTGCATGGCTGCCCACTCGCACCCGCGCAGCTTCATTCTCAGGAATTTTCGCTATCGCCCACATGCTCGAACGATCCGAGATGTCCATCAACTCGACGTCAGGTTGTACGGGTTGCCCGAGTCGTATGTGTGAATTCACCACCAAGCCACCTTGCGGCGCCTTCAACTGCACCTGCGGCGGCGGGTCGCCAATTAGCCGAGTCTCAATCGTCGCCACCACATCGCCGCTGGCGATGGCATCTCCCTCAAAAGCATGTAACTCGATCACACGCCCCGCGACTCGCGACGACAATACGGAATGCTTCGATGGGATTTCTTCAATACGACCAATCGCAAAAACCGTGGTTTCAAAATCACGCTCTTCCACTTCCACAGTTTGGATCCGAAGATTCGCCACTCCCGACGCATCGAGAATAATAGGCGCATCGGTAGCGGCCGAGATTGCAGTGACGCTTAGTAGCGATAGGCAGATGGCACTCAGGCTGATACTAAAATTTGTTTGTTTCATCTAAATAGAAAAATGTTTGGGTTATTGGAGCACTGGTTGTGCTTGAGCCGTGGCGGCTTTCCAGCGGATTATCGCCTGTTCGAAATCGTGCAGCTTTGTTAGTTGGGCAGATTGCACTCGTAGGCCTTGTTGTTGTGAGCGAAACAGCTCGACGAGGTTAATTTGCCCCGCCCCATAGGCGGACTTCATCTCGGCAAGGTTCTTCTCCACCAACTGCGTTAAGTGTTGATCATAGTCGCGCGCCTGCTGATACAGACTCACCGCGAGTGTCGCCTGTGTATGTGCTTCACTGCGCACCTCTAAACCGACGCGATCGAGTTCGTATTTAAATTGTCGTTGTTCAGCACGACTCGCCAGAATCGCGCCTTGTTTGCGATCCAGCAAGGGGAGTGGAATTGACACACCGACGCCAAAGAAACGATCTGTGCCTAAACCACCAGGATCATCGACACTGCGCTCTTCATCAAAAAATACACGCACAGCGATATCAGCCCAGCGCTCAGCCTTGACCACCGAGACTCGCTTATCGGAGATACCAGACAGCAACGCCTTCATTCGATATTCCGGATGCTGCATGAGTGACTCCTGCGTGAGGCTGGCCAACTGCGGTTGCGTGGCAGGCAGTTCAAATTGATGCGTTAAGCTGAGCTCGGCATCCACATTAGCTCCGATCAGTTGCTTCAATTTAGCGAGTTCCAATAACAGCGTATTCGAGAGTTCCTGCTTCTCTTGTTCCACCGCATAGAGTTCGATCTGCACTTGATTGGTCTCAACTGAAGAGACTTCTCCGGCTTGAACCCGCGACTCCATGAACGCTGCGAATTTACGATTCAGCTGCAGGCGCTCGTCCCGTAATTCGATTTGAGCTTCCAAGGCAGTCGCAGCAGCGACCGAGGTCTCGACCTCGAGCGTAAGCAATCGCACTTGATTGGCAACTTCTGCTACCGCCAGTTCGATCTCATCTTGCGCGATCGACTTTTGCAGGCGCAGTCGGTTCGTTACGGGAAAGCGCTGTTCGAAGCCAACGGAGTAGCCATACTCGCCTTCGTCGTTGAAGGTCTGATCGGTAGCGTAATCAATACTGAGCTCTGGATTCGCCCAGCGCCCCGCTTGTTGGCGATTCCCTAGCGCACGATCGATCGTGGTGCGTGCCGCGTTAAGTGCTGGATTCTGCTGCAATGCACGTGCCACTGCTTGCTCTTTGCTAAGCGAGAGCGGGGCGGCGACCAGGCTAGTCAAAATCGATTGGACGATGAGGACGAACGCGGCAGCGCGTTTTAATTTCAAAAAGTTAACCATAAAAAATCCTAATACAATGAAGCTGAGGCGTAGCGTAGTGCTACAAATACGACTGGTTTGATTAAACCAGAAAAGCTAAGTGTGTATTAGGATATCAGACCCGAAGGACTGTCTTCTGAATGTAGTGATCGGTCAACCAATGCACCGAAAGCGGTGGACCGCGCAGTCGTGGCAACATCGTACTCAAGACCTTCTCCTGTCGAACTATCAGATCATGAAAGTTAAACTCAGCCACAGCGAGTATCGGTAAATCAACCGAGTGCACTTCATTTAAACGTGATGGGATTTGTTCACCACCCCGCAATTCGAGATCGGTGCAATCATCTTTAACAATACACAAGTCTATTTCCTGGGACTCAACGTGTGCATGCTCATCTCCGCAATGTCCATGCTCCTGATCCGCAGACTCAACGTGCACCTCAAAATCATGGTGCAAGCACAGCAACAAACTAGGAACCTCGGCTAACGCGACGTTCCAAACAAATAGGCTAAGCAGCCACATAACTGTCGATTTCTTGATCAAGAGGTAGCTAGATATGAAAAATAGAACCCATACTGTCAAGACTCGCACAGATGGGTTCCCTCACGCGGGGTCACTATATGAATAAACTCCGTATCTTGACTTGTGGCAATTAGCAGCCTTTCCTAATCGATCTTACCCAACCGACACTACTACTAATGAAGAGATTACTTGCCGCAAATCGTAGCGAAATCGCTGTTCGTATATTCCGAAGCGCAACCGAAATGGGTTGCCGCACAATTGCTATCTACGCAAATGAAGATCGCTTCGGCGTTCATCGCTTTAAAGCCGATGAAGCCTACAAAGTGGGATCGGGTAAAGGCCCAGTCGCCGACTACCTCGATATCGATAGTATCATCGCTTTAGCAAAAGACAAGAAAGTCGATCTGATCCATCCAGGCTACGGATTCCTTTCCGAGAATGCTAACTTCGCAAGCTCATGTGAAGAGAATGGCATCACTTTTGTTGGCCCAAGCTCTGACTTACTCGCGCGCATGGGCGATAAAATCGAGGCGCGCAAGATCGCCGATCAAGCAAACGTCCCGACATTACCAGGCACCGAAGACCCAATTTCTGACCCAGACGCAGCGCTCAAAACTGCCAAGAAAATCGGCTTTCCACTCATCATTAAGGCAGCCTTTGGTGGCGGTGGCCGCGGGATGCGTGTCGTGAAAGATCCTAAAAACTTGAAGGACTTCCTCGAAGAGGCACAGGGCGAAGCGCAACGCGCGTTTGGTAATTCAGCTGTATTCCTTGAGCGCTACATCGAGCGCGCCAAACACATCGAAGTACAAATCTTAGGCGATAAGCAGGGCAATGTCGTGCATCTGCATGAGCGCGACTGCTCAGTGCAACGTCGCCACCAAAAAGTCGTCGAAATTGCGCCATCAATTGGTTTGCCAGACGAAGTTCGCGCTGAACTCTGCGATGCTGCCGTCAAAATCGCCAAGTCAATTGGCTACTACAGCGCTGGCACTGTCGAATTTCTTTATGACCTTGATTGCGACGAGTGGTTCTTCATCGAAATGAATCCACGCATTCAGGTCGAGCACACCGTCACCGAAGTCATCACAGGCATCGACATCGTGCGCAGCCAAATTCTAATTGCCCAAGGACACAGCCTACACTCCAAAGAGGTCGGCATTCCTCAGCAGGAAGACGTCCCACGCAACGGCGTTGCAATTCAAGCACGGATCACCACCGAAGATCCAGAGAAGAACTTTGCCCCCGACTACGGCAAAATCGTTAACTACCGCTCGGCAGCAGGGCTCGGTATCCGACTCGACGGAGCAATGGGCGATACCGGAGCAATTATCACTCCCTTCTACGACTCCCTCCTAGTCAAACTCACCGCATCTGCCAGCACCTTCGAACTCGCGATCCAGCGCATGGACCGTGCGCTTAGCGAAATGCGCATCCGCGGCGTGAAGACCAACATCCCTTTCATCGAAAATGTGGTCAACCACCCGATCTTCGTATCAGGCCAAGCGACCACCACACTGATCGACACCTCCAAGGAGCTCTTCAACTTTAAGCGCCGTCGTGACCGTGCAACTAAGCTCTTAAACTTGCTCGGAGAAACGATCGTCAACGGCAACGACCAAGTCAAAGGCCGTCCCGTACCTGTAATGGACTTGCCGGTGATTGTTCCAAAGTACGACCACACGCAGCCACTCCCCAAGGGCACTAAAGATTACCTAACCAAGCACGGCCCAGAGAAATTCGCTCAGTGGACCCGCAAGCAGAAGAAGCTACTCGTCACTGATACCACGATGCGTGACGCCCACCAGTCACTGCTCGCGGCCCGCATGCGCAGTTACGACCAACTCAAGGTAGCCGACGCCATCGCACAGCGCGCAGGCGACCTCTACTCACTGGAGTGCTGGGGCGGTGCCACCTTCGACACCTCCATGCGCTTTCTGCATGAGAACCCATTCAAGCGCCTTCGCCGACTACGCGAGCGCATCCCGAACATCTGCTTCCAGATGCTACTGCGCGGTGCAAACGGAGTGGGCTACTCCAACTATCCCGACAATGTGATTCGCGGCTTCATCAAGCACTCCGCCGAGTCGGGCATGGATATTTTCCGCGTCTTCGATTCGCTCAACTATTTGCCCAACTTGAAGGTAGCGATGGAGTCGATCCGCAAGGACACCAACTCTGTGTGCGAGGCCACTATCTGCTATACGGGTGATATCTTGGACGACAAGCGCGACAAATATACGCTCCAGTACTACGTCAACATGGCCAAAGAACTCGAGCAGATGGGTGCACACGTCCTCGCGCTGAAAGACATGTCAGGCCTCTGCACTCCGCACGCAGTATTCAAGCTCGTCAAAGCGCTGCGCAGCGAAATCGCCATCCCCGTGCATTTCCATACGCACGACTCTTCTGGCATCGCCGGAGCCTCGATCATTAAGGCCGCGGAAGCCGGCGTTGATGTCGTCGACCTTGCTACCGCATCGCTGTCAGGCCTAACATCGCAACCCAACCTCAACTCTATCGTCAACGCATTGCGTGGCGACAAACGCGATACGGGTCTGGACCTTCAGTTTCTCAATGAACTCTCGATCTACTGGGAGGCGGTTCGCCAATTCTACGGCCCCTTCGATACCAGCCCCAAGTTTGGATCTGCCGAGGTATACACACACGAAATGCCAGGTGGCCAATACACGAACCTTCGTGAGCAAGCCCGTGCCCTTGGACTCGGGGCACGCTGGCCTGAAGTCGTGCGCTACTACCACGAAGTAAACCACTTACTTGGCGACATCGTCAAAGTCACTCCCTCCTCAAAAGTCGTCGGCGATCTTGCAATGTTCTTGCTCACCAAAGGCGTCGAACCCGCAGACCTCGTCAACCTCGAGCCTGGCACTGCGTTTCCAGAATCCGTCGTCGACATGCTCTCAGGCGGGCTAGGCCAACCCAAGGGCGGTTGGCCCAAGGCAGTGCAAAAAGTCGTGCTCGGCGACCGCAAGCCATTCAAAGGACGCCCCGGCGCGCGCGCTGAGAAAATTGACCTAGAAGCGAAACGACAAGAAATCAGCAAACAGTTCAAGCGCGAGATCAACAACGACGACCTGTTTGCCTATCTCATGTATCCACAGGTCTACACCGACCTCGATAAGTATATAAAACAAAATGGACACGCTCGCGTGTTACCTACGCCAGCCTTCTTCTACGGCCTTAAACCAGGCGAAGAAATTACGGTGGATATCGAAGAAGGCAAATCCCTGATCGTAAAGCTCATCTATGTCTCAGAGCCAAACGAAGATGGCGAACGCACCTTGACCTTTGAACTCAATGGCCGCGCCCGAGAATGCGTGATCCTGGATAAGTCCATCAAGACTGAGACCAAAAAGCGCGCGAAAGCCGACCCTGCAAATAAGATGCAAGTCGGTGCACCCATCCCGGCAATGGTTAGCAGTGTCGCGGTCTCCATGGGTCAGAAGGTAAAGAAGAAGGACAAGCTCCTCGTGCTCGAAGCGATGAAAATGCAAACCACAGTTTACGCCCTAGCCGATGGTGTCATCGATAAAGTCGAAGTTCAAGCTGGCGACCAAGTGGATTCCAAGGACCTACTAGTAAGCCTCCGGTAAGACTCGCACAACGCTTACTCTCACAGACGCCCAACTCCCACAGGGTTGGGCGTCTTTATGTGGCAGTCGAACCGAATTCTAAAAGGTAATTACACAGGCGCCAGTTACCGTGCCTCGAAGCGACCATCCGCTCGCTTACCAACCAGTCGCTTCAATTCGAGCCCCATCAGAATCCCCGAGATCTCGGAGATAGGCCTCTCTAGACGCTCCGCCAATGCATCGGGTGATGCCATTTCACCTCCAACAAAACAATCCATCACCGCTTGCTCTGCCTCTGACAGCGACGGTGGTGGCGATCCCGCATCCTTTAGACCCAGCTCTGATTCCTGCGCTGGGAACTGCGTGCGCTTGTAGCGAAGCTCTTCCAAAATATCATCCACCGAAGTCACCATGATTGCGCCATCGCGAATTAACTGATGACAGCCGCCACTGCTTGCTTGATCGATTCGGCCAGGCACCGCCATCAACGTGCGCCCCTGCTCACCCGCAAAACGCGCAGTAATCATACTACCTCCCGACACCGCACTTTCGATCACAATCACTCCTTGGCACATACCAGCCACCACTCGGTTGCGCATCGGAAAAGTCTGTCGATCTGCACGGCGTCCAAAAGGGAACTCACTCGCGACCGCGCCATGCGCAACTATATTTTCATACAAGTCTTTATTCTCCGGCGGATAAATCGTATCCAATCCGCAGCCAAACACCGCCACTGTTTTACCACCAGCCTCCAACGCGCCCTCATGCGCAGCTGTATCGGTGCCACTCGCCATACCACTGACAATGCAAAATCCAAGTCGTGCGAGTTCAGACGCGAACTTTTTCGTCACACTACGTCCATACAGCGTTGAGCGGCGCGTGCCGACAATCGCCACACAAGGGCGATCAACAATGTATTCACCTTGCCAATACAACCCAATCGGTGGGTCATACGTCTCTCTGAGCATCTCTGGATACTTGTCATCGCCTTGAATGAAAAAGCGAGTTCCAGTCCGGCGCATCTGTGCCACTTCTTTAGCAAGATCAAAGCGATCTTCCCAATGCATCAAAACATCAGCAGCCTTTGGCCCAATCCCTTGCACTCCCTGCAGCTTCGCGCGTTGTCCCGAAAGCGCCGCCACTGCATCGCCTTCAAAAGCATCCATCAAACGTCGCAGCATAATCGGCCCCACATGCGGTAAGCCGTTAAGCACTAGCAATGCTTGACGTTGATTCAGTGACGAAGGCATTTACAAATACTAGCACTGCCATTTTCGAGGACAATCTTATAGTGTCTAGGTTACACTTTCTTTTGCTAAATTATAAGTCAGGGTAAAGCGCAATTCACTTGAGTTCTTTAACCGCGCTTTGCTGTCGTACTCAGCAAGGCGCAGGCAAACTGTGGCTACAATAAGCAGTTTCCATCAAGCTCGACGCAGCACACTCGACAGATAATCAAGCAGTTGCGTGGTATGCACTGCGACTTGACCATGCGTGCGCGCTAGTTGCTGCGCGGCCAACCCATGCAACACGACACCACGAGCCACCGACGTTTGCGCACACGTTTGATCTTGCGCAATCATGCCGCCAATTAAACCGGCGAGTAAATCGCCACTGCCGCCGCGCGACAGAACGGGCCCGCCATAGGTATTATACCAAATATTTTCACCGTCACAGATTCGCGTATGCGCCGCCTTAAGAACGGTCGTCACACCATAACTTTGGCAAAACGCCCTCAAAGTCTCATTGGTATAATCAGGCGCATCTAGCTTCGCAATCCGCATAAACTCGCCCATATGCGGCGTTAAGATCACCGGCCCCGCTGAGCCGTTGCGCTTAGGAACCAATTTCATCACACCCGTCCGTAGTGCGTCTGCATCTAAAATGACTGGCAACTCTACTTGGCCGACAATTTCCTGCGTCACTGTCTCGGTATTACGATCCTTGCCCAGACCTGGACCAAGTAGCACTGCCGTCGCCTGGTCAATACGATCCAGTAGCAATGGCAGGGCTCTAGGATTCAGCGTGCCATTGGCAGTCTCGGGCCATGGCACCCACATCGCTTCCGGCACCTGGGCAGCAAGCGCGGCTGCCACCGAAGCGGGCGCGAAGGCAGTCACGAGACCAACGCCTGAGCGCACTGCGGCCTGCACAGCCATTAATAAAGCACCAGGCATAAAGGCCGAGCCGCCGAGTACAAATAGGTGGCCGAATGCACGCTTATCCACCCCTGCAGGTCGCAAAATCCGCAGCGAATCGAGTACACCGTCGTTCAGTACCATCTCCGTAGCTTCCACGGCCGCGCCTGCGGATGTCTTAGAAAATCCTAGATCGACCGTTCGCACTCGGCCGCATTCGACGTTGCCTTCGAACAATACCTTTTTCGCGACTCCAGTCGCATACGAGAAGTCGGCGAGAAACGCCAATTCATCGGAGACGTCGCCCTTGCCGCTCGGCACATCAACGGCAGCACGCAGACCGATGTTTTCGTAGCAATTGACTGCCTCAATTAGCACACGCATGGCCGCGCGCACTGGTGGCTGAAACGACATGCCCAACAAACCATCAATACAAATATCAAACGCACGGTCCGCTGAAGCCTGGTCAAAGATCTCATGAATCGCTGCCACATCGCTACTGGCATCTAGCTGATGTTGACTAACACGATCTTTCAACTGTTGGTACGCTCGGGCAGCCAGTGGCTTTAGATCGCTAGGATCGCCTGCAAAGATTAGAGTCACCCGCGCCCGTGGAAAATCAGCCAACAGCTGACCGCAAGTGATCAGCGCATCTCCGCCATTGTTGCCCTTCCCGATTAAAGCCAACACGCTGAGTCCTTGTGGCAATGATTGCAGCTCTTGATAATCTAAGCAAATGGCCTTAGCGATACCGACCCCAGCCTGCTGCATGGCAGCCCATTCGGCCGCTTCATCCGTAAGAATTACACCTTCTAGCCGCGCAGCCTCTTGGCATGTGAGCATGGGGTGAGCACAGAGTAACGCTTTCAAACTATTGGAATAAGGGGCAAAAGATTGTTAGAGAACAACCTAGTGAAAATGTACCATAACTTGCAGGCACCTGAAATACACGCTTTTATTAGGTTCATCGTCGATTAGCGGAAATAGGTTAAAGGAGGGAGGGCGACTCGCCCTCCTTTGCAGCCACAGAGAATGAATGAGGGCGACTCGCCCTCCTTTGCAGCCACAGAGGATGAATGTGGGCGAGTCGCCCACACTCCTATCGTGGTTAATGGCGCAGCCAAGCACTCCGATCACAAAGAATGCTTCATTTCAAATACGCCTTAATCTCACGAACGGCTTGCTCCACGCCGACAAACAAAGCGCGGCTCACGATGGTATGCCCAATGTTCAGCTCATGCAGATGCGGGATCTCCAGCACTTCGCTGATGTTGGTATAGTTAATTCCATGACCGGCATTCACCACTAGTCCGAGACTGTGCGCCAACTCCGCGCCCTGACAAAGAATCTCCAACTCTGCCGGGCGACGATCGCCATAATAAGCATTCGCATACGCCCCAGTGTGCAACTCTATCCACTCTGCCTTGAGCTCGGCCGAGGCCTCGATCTGAGCTGGATCGGGATCGATAAACAAACTCGTGATAATACCCGCCTCGGTCATGGCCGATACTACTTCTCCAACGCGCGACTTCTGGCCGACGATATCAAGGCCGCCCTCGGTGGTGACTTCCTCGCGGCTCTCCGGCACTAGGCAGACTGAATCTGGCTTCAGCTCTAACGCATATTTAATCATCGCTGGCGTACAGGCCATTTCCAGATTTAAGCGCGTGCCGATCTGTTCACGCGCACGACGCACGTCCGAGTCCTGCACATGGCGGCGGTCTTCACGCAGGTGAATGGTAATGCCATCGGCACCCGCCTGCTCACACAGCAACGCAAACGCCACGGGGTCCGGCTCGACCTCGTTACCATGATCGAGCGCATGCTCGCGAAAGCGCGCCTGGCGCACTGTCGCGCAGTGGTCCACATTGACACCAAGAAGAATGTTAGAAGCGGTGATAGTCATACAGAATGATCAATTTGGCGATTTCATCGAAAGAGTCCACTCGAGTTTTACATTTTTGCTGCAAAGCAGAAGCGACATTTGCGAATTGCAGCGGTTATGCCAATAGCTTACTAGGGCGGCCCACTGCTTCAGACGCTGAATAAATCGGCAACCCCTCAAGCAGATCCTGCGCTAACACAACACCCGCCCCAGCTGTATGCAACGTATACAGATCAAAAATCTTCTCCAACTCTTAACGACGGCCTAGACACTGCAAAGCGATTTGCATTAGTTGCTGACTACTGTTGAGCGAGAGCTTCGTTTTGAGGCCCTCCTTACAGCTGCTGACAGCCTTCTTGCAAAGATTCATTTCCGTCGCGATCGCGGCAGTCGTATGCCCCTGCCCGATCAAGCTCAACACATAGAGCTCACGATCCGTGAGTTGATCAAAGCAAGCCGCCTCATCTCGCGTTGAGCATTTGTGGAAATCCGTCATTAACTGATCGGCGATTTGGCGGCTAACCACAACTCCGCCAGCAGCGACTCGATGGACGCCGTCGATGAGGGCACTCGGTGAACACTTCTTCATTAAATAACCATTACCGCCCGCGTCCAGGACGCGCCTCGCACAGATCATTTCCGGGAGTTGAGACAGCACGAGGAACTTAGTTTCAGGATGTGAATTGGACCAATCAGTGATATGGCCTAGGGCATCGTCACCATCGAAGACCAAGCCCATGACCGCGACATCGACCTGCAGGGAATTAAAGCAGTTTGAAAGCTCCCTGGGCCGCGAGAAACTGCCGACGACCGCGAGCTCTTCAATCGCGCCAAACAGGGACTCCAGTCCATTGCGCAAGGTGCAATGTTGATCCAGTAGAGCGATCGATAAGGCCTTTTTCTTTGCCGGATTCATGAGTTTTATTACACCAATTTGCCGGCGGTTAATTCGAAGTGAAGAACCCGCAGCTATAGCCTAAGACCTTGTATTTTGGAGAGTCACCTAGTGTCATTGGTTACTAATTCTTATTGGAGACGGGTAAATAAAGCAGAACATCTAGATTACTCAGAATAGGGTGATTGGCAAATAATCGATCTAGTCCTTTGGGACCAATTATGCCTCAACTATAAAACGTTATAATAATTTACATCGAATTATTTATTGAACGCTTAAGTCACCGCAATGCCCGCTACCAAAAGCGCAGCGGCTAACTCGAGCTAGTCCAACACGGACATCAAGGCCTCCATGCGCTACTGTAATCATTCACCGTGTATAGGGAATATCCTTACAGAATTAGCCTGCTAACGACCCATAGTTTACAAGGGAAAACGCCGAGTCCTTCTATTTAAGCAACTAATCGCCACTTCAATCACTGTTACCCTAGCCGCTTTTAATCAGCTGAAGATTAGGAGTTAGGCTAGGCCGACGGCTTCCAGTCGATCAGCGTCACTTGCGGATAGCGGCTATTGCGCCAGAAGTTCCACGAAAAACGCACTGCTAAATCAATCGACTGACCCACTTCCGGCACGCCGTGCATACGCCATGCGATACCAGCGACGCCAGTTCGACTACCGTTGATTTTCGGCATACGGAAACGAAAGTTGCCCTCACCGAAGGCGTGCGGCGCCTCTTCGAGGACGACGCCACGCAAACCAAACACTGGCTCGGCATTACCCTGACCAAACGGATGCAAGCGGTCCAACTCTTCCAGTAAGCCTTCTTCTAAATTTTCAATCTCCAACCAAGTGGCCAACTGCAGCGATGGCTCAGGTAAGCCATCGGGATAGAGCAACTTTAAGTTTTTGAGATAGCACTCGGTGAATGCTTTAATATCCGCGACTTTCAGCGAAACACCTGCCGCCATCGGATGGCCGCCCCAGTGGCCTAGAAAATCGGTACAACGTTGAAAGACTTCGACTAAATTCACCGTCGCCACACTGCGCCCAGAACCATGTGCGTCGTCACCATCCGCCCCAAGAATCACACAAGGCTTATGAAAGTGACGGCTCACGCGACTGGCCACAATACCGACGACCCCAGGGTGCCAATCTTCGCCAAACAACACGATGCCCGGTTCATCCGCAAACTCCTCAGCCGCGCGCTGCTCCGCCTTTGCGGCAATGCCCCGCTCAATACCTTGCCGCTCGCGATTCATCGTATCGAGCTCTTGCGCAATCTTTTGGCAAACAGCCAGATCGTCGCTCAACAGCAGATTCATCGGCAATGACGCGTCGCCCAAGCGCCCACTCGCATTAATGCGCGGCGCGAGTTTAAACGAAATATCAGATGCCGCCATTTCTTGGCTGGCATCCATGCCGCTAATTTCGGCTAAGGCACCAATACCAACACGGCCATTCGCACGCAGGTGGCGCAAGCCGAACCATGAGAGGATACGATTCTCTCCGCGCAACGGCACGAGGTCGGCAATCGTGCCCATCGCGACGAGGTCCAGATAGTCTTTGAGTCGAATGCCATCCACGCGCGGATCTTCTGCCTCGCGACGACTTTTCAGGAGCCCGTGCAAGAGCTTAAACACTAGACCCGCGGTACACAAATCGCGCCATGGCGCATCTTCAACATCGTTCACATGCGGATTTACAAAAATGCACCCTTCAGGCGCGACCGTCTTGGTCTGGTGATGGTCGACCACAATCACATCGCAGCCCAACTCACGCAAATACGCGATCGGCTCATGCGCGTTGGTACCACAGTCCAGCGCAATAAATAGATCTGGCACTTCGCCAGCGAAGACACGGTTGATCGCCTCACGGCTCAAACCGTAGCCCTCATCTAAACGCAGCGGCACACAATAGCGCGGTTCTAGCCCGAGCGTGCGCAACATACTGACGAGCTGCACAGTACTCGTCACGCCATCGACATCGTAATCACCAAACACCACCACCGACTCCGTAGCCTCAATTGCCTGCTCGATACGCGTCACCGCTGCACGAAGATTTTTCAGCGCAAATGGGTTATCTAGCTGGGCAAGACGCGGGCGGAGAAACTCTTCCGCAGCTTCGACTGTGACCAAATCACGCTGTGAGAGCAATTCGCCCATAACTTTAGACACACGCAATTCCGCGCTTAAATCAGCGGCGACTGTATCGTTGGTCTCAGTTAGGGTCCAAAGCATAAATTAGGATGTTGATGTTAGAAAGGTGGCGCCGGCGGCTGGCGACTTCAATCGATCATTAAAAATTAAAAATGGCGAACCGTTGCCGATTCGCCATTCCTGCTTTAAAAATCAACCATTGATCGGCTTAATTCTCACTCGAGCTCTCCCACTCGTAGCGCTTCGGCGTAAGCTGATGCTCTTCGACGTGGCGACGGTCACCCTTGTGCCACCAATAGAATACGGGGCTGGCGATGAAGATCGAGGAGAACGTCCCGGTAAGAATACCAATAATAAAGATGAAGGAGAAATCAGTGATGACTCCAGCACCGAAGATGTACAGCGACAGCGCCGCAAGCAATGTGGTGATACTGGTGAGCAATGTACGAGAGAACACCCGACTGAGCGCAAGATTGATAATCGAGCGTAAATCCGTACCGGGGTTGAGCTCCAGTTCTTCACGGATACGGTCAAAGGCAACGATCGTATCATTGATCGAGTAACCCACGATCATTAGAATCGCAGCCAACATCGGAGCGGTGAACTGACCACTCACAAAAATACCCAATTCGCCGCAAATAACGAAGATGCCGATCGTCATCAAGACGTCGTGAATCGTTGCAACGACCGCGCCAACTCCGTAGCCGACTTCGAAGCGGAAGGCGACGTAGAGGAGGATGCCACCCAATGCACACAGCACAGAATAAAGCGCATTCCATTGGATGCTCTTCGAAACAGATGCTCCGATTTGAGTGATGCCAGTCTCGATTAGGTTCGCATCTGGGAAAGCCGCTTGAAGCTGCTTGAGAACGGGTCGTGCTTGATCAAATGATGTTTGCAACTTCAGGATTTCAACATCCTGCCCAATGAGGCTCTGGTAGATTGGAGTCACATCGCCGAGATCTTGGTCCACCACCACTTGCATGATCTCATCAGCACCGAGGCGTTGGTCATATGCGACTGTCATCTCATCACCGCCGGTAAAATCTTTACCCAAGATATTGTCATGGTGAACAACGACACTAACGACACCAGCGAGCACAATCAGCCAAGAAGCGATAAACGCAGGCTTACGAAATTTGAAGAAATCGAGCTTCTTGGATGGAAAGAGGTCCATGCCCAGCACTTTCCGTAAACCGATACGATGCACGAGGAAGTCGACTAACAATCGAGTCACCACCAGCGCACAGAAGATCGATGCACAGATGCCAATTGCGAGCGTGATGCCGAAGCCCTTAACCGGACCAGTGCCGAGCCAGATCAGGATCGATGCCGTGATCAGAGTCGTGACGTTGGCGTCCACAATCGTCGAAGTTACCTTATCGAATGCACCTGCGGTGGCATTCTTAATACTTTTACCGCTCTTAAGCTCTTCACGTAAACGCTCGAAGATCAGAATATTGGCATCCACCCCCATCCCGAGTGTCAGCACCAGTGCCGCGACACCAGGAAGTGTCAGCGTCGCTCCGAGGCTGGCAAGCACACCGAGAACGATGGCGATATTAACCAAAGCAGAAATGACGGCGACCACGCCGCCAGCAAAATAATAAAGGAGCATAAATCCGACCACTAGACCGGCACCCCACTGCGCTGCATTGATCGAGCTAGCACGTGCGCCTTCAGCCAATGTCGGTTGCACTTCATACATCTGGTCCACACGCAACTCAACCGCGAGCGGATTGTTCAATACGTTGGCAAGGTCGATCGCTTCACGTTGCGAGTAAGTTCCAGTGATCTGCGCGCGACTAGAAAGGACGCCGTTCACAGTTGGTGCCGAGTAAAGCTTGCCGTCTAGGACGATCGCAAGCGGCTTGCCAATCATTCTCCCAGTCACAGCAGCGAGAATGTCCGCACCTTCACTCGTCATCTCGAGATTGATCTGGAAACCACCAGTCTGCGTTTGCGAGACATAAGCGTCATCGACGATTTCACCAGTCGCTTCTGGGATGAGTTTAACAAACATGCGACGCTCAAAGACTTCCCCCGTCTTACGATCTTCATTTTCCTCAGCGAGCACTTCATAGCCCACGGGATATTTGTTCTTTGGAGTCGTGTCGGGGTTCAAGGTCTCATGCACCGACCGGAACTCGAGGCGAGCTGGTTTCTTCAAATCTTCGAGTACTTCAGGGTTATCCTTAGTGGACAGGCCAGCGATTTGAATCTCAATCGCGTCATCGCCGACGGGGCGAATGATCGGCTCAGCCACACCGTGACCGTCCAAGCGACTGCCCATGATTTCGATGGCGTCCTTTAGCTGCTCAGCTTGTTCGAATTTACTACCCGGAGCATCCTCAGCAATCTTCAGCGTCACACCGACGCCGCCTTTAAGGTCGAGGCCGAGGCGTAGATTGCTCTGCGCAGAGCTCAGGATGTGCTTAAGCAGGATATCGTTGCGCTTATTTTGATTCGCCACGTCGCGCAAGTTCACCTGCGGAAAGAACACCGCATAGTCGATGTCATCTTCAGCACCCATCTCGCGTAATGCCAGAAACAGTGTCTTCGACTTCTTCGAATCAACGCGGGCCTCAGCGCGCTCCATGATGGAAGCGAACTCAGTCGTTTCCGCAGTCGCTTGCTCGAGGATGTAGTCCTCGAAAGGACGATCCTTCAAGGGAGAGATCTCAGCGACGCACCAAAAGATGATGACTGCCGTGAGGAGGAATTTCCAAAGTATATTGCCGGACATGGGATATTTATATGTATTCAGGTCGAATTAATCGACGATGGTTGCTTCGATTTTACTTGAGACAAAGCCCTTGCCGAGCTCGATTCGTGTGTTATCCGCGATTTCGACGACGAAGCGGTCATCTTTCACGCGGGTAACTGTGCCGAAAAGACCGCCAGTCGTGACGATTTCATCACCCTTCTTGATCTCGCTAAGCATCTTATCATGCGCTTTTTGGCGTTTGCGCTGTGGCGCGATGATGAGAAACCACATGCCTAGAAACAACAGGACAATCGGCAGGAACTGGCCAAGGCCACCGCCAGCGGGCGCTGCTTGAGCAAGAGGAAGAAGAGAATGAATTTCTGAAAGTGCCATAAGATTGTATAAGTTGAAAAACGGGAGAAGCAAAGGTAGTCGCCCCCAAATGGCAAGTATCTATTCTCTTTGTAGTGTTTTAGAGGTTTGGGAATAAGTTCGGGCTAAGCGCAATTCGGTTAATCCTAAAGCTAAAGGAGAGTGGGCGAGCCGCCCACAGCATCCCTCATCCGCCAATGAGGGCGAGTCGCCCTCACTCCTTTCACACAAGGACCCCGAGCAGCAATCCGCCGGAAAATAGCACACCATACGCCGCGACTACTTTCGCCGAACCCTTCAACGCTTCCAGAAACTCCACAGGCCCCTCGGCCGTAGATAGCCGAGCGCCTAGCAACACTGCATAACACACAGGCAGGAGCGCAACAAAGACAAACGGACCATATCCAATCGCCCAGAAGCCCAGCACCACCGCCCCGGCAAGCAAAGCCGACACATAATACTGGATCTGTGCAACACGGCGCCCAAAGAAGACCACCAAGGTCCGCTTTCGCGCCGCACGATCTTCATCAAGGTCTCGGTAATTGTTTACCACTAGGATATTATTGACCAACAAGCCGCAACCGAACCCCAACAACAACACCTTGCCCGAAATCGCGCCAGCCTGCACATAATACGTGCAACCCACCGCCACGAAGCCGAAAAATAAGACCACAAACACATCGCCAAGCCCATTATACGCCAACGGATAGGGCCCGCCCGTATAAAGCCACGCACACGCTACGCTCGTCACCCCAACCACCAACAGCCACCAGCCACCAAACGGGATCAGTCCGAGCCCCACGCAAAACCCGACCGCCAACACCAGAATCGTCGCGCGGCGCATAGTACGCGGGGCAATCAATCCTGCCGCCACTGCTCGCCGCGGGCCAAGCCGCTCCTCAGTATCTGTGCCTTTGATCCCGTCCAGATAGTCATTGGCGAAATTCGTGCCGATCTGAATCAACAGCGCAAAGGCCAAACAAATAGCCGCCCCCCGCCAATCAAAGTGTCCATCCGCATACGCCAGACTCGACGCAAGTAAGACCGGCACCACTGCTGCCGGCAAGGTCTTCGGACGCAGCGCTTCGAACCAAATATTTAGAGAGGACATACTTTAAGAGACTTAAAACGGGAGAGCTGAGACTTGAGAGAGGAAATTTGAGACGGCAGACCTGAGTTAGAAATAAGAACCCCTAGCTCGCCAAGCGGATTCTGTTCACACTGCAGCCGTTAAGCTCGCCAAACATATAATTATGCTGTAACTAAAAGCTATTACCCGCAAGCTGAACCACTCGCAAAAAGAACCCATTCCTCTCAGTCCGCAAATCCTTATCTCACGCCGGCTCCAGTCGTTTTGTCCGACTTCACAACAAAACGAGCGTGTGTTTGCGCCACCCACTTCCTATGAAAAACTGCCCCTACTGCGCTGAAGAGATCCAAGACGCTGCCATCAAATGCAAGCATTGCGGCGAATTTATCGATGGTGCCATGCGCTATCCCGCGCTCCCAACCGACCCACCCGCCAAGGGTAAGTGGTATTTCAACACCTCCAGTGTCGTTATCGCATTGCTCTGTGTCGGCCCGCTCGCACTGCCACTCATCTGGTGGAATCCGCGCTGGGACACCGAGCGTAAAGCGATCCTGACCGTCATCGTGCTACTCCTCTCGTGGCTACTCATCATCGCCAGCCTCGAAGCACTGCGCACAATCGAAGAGATCTATACTGAGTTGATGCGTAGTCTGTAGCGACGACGCGGGTCCGACCTGGCCTCGATCGATTGATGGCACTCAAAGGTAAATCGCATTTGCGCTTTTTTCAGTAGCACTTAAACACAGCCACCATGCAACCGACACTTTTGATTCTCGCAGCCGGAATGGGCAGCCGCTACGGCGGCCTCAAGCAACTCGACCCGATGGGCCCGAGCGGCGAAACCGTGCTCGACTACTCTGTGTTTGATGCCATCCGCGCAGGCTTCGGCAAAGTGGTGTTTGTCATTCGCCGCGACTTCGCAGACGCATTCAAATCCGCAGTCGGCGATAAATTCGAGAGTCGCATCGAAGTGGCCTATGCGTTTCAAGACTTGGCCGATCTACCCGAGGGGTTCAGCGTCCCTGAAGGCCGCGCAAAGCCCTGGGGCACTGCCCATGCGGTGCGCGCCGCGCGCAATGAAATCGACACCCCCTTTGCCGTGATCAATGCCGACGATTTCTACGGCCAAGATGCCTACCAGCAACTGGCGCAGTATTTCGCGCACAACCCCAACACAGCTGAACTGTGCACCTGCATGGTCGGCTACCCGCTGAAGAACACGCTCTCCGAGCACGGCAGCGTGAATCGCGGCATCTGCCGCGTCGAACGCGGCGCGCTGCAGACCGTCGAAGAGCATTGTACGATTTCCCGCGGAGCGGACGGTAGCGTGCGCGGCGACAATCTCGCCGGCGAATCGGTCGAGATCGCGCCCGAAGCCATCGTCTCCATGAATTTCTGGGGCTTTACCCCGGCACTGTTCCCGAGCTTGGAGGCCTTATTTATCGAATTCCTCGAAACACACGGACAGGAAATGAAGTCGGAGTGCTACATCCCGACCATCATTGATACCCTGATCCAGACCGAACAAACCGAGTGTGCCGTCATCGAAACCGACGGCGCGTGGTTCGGCGTGACTTATCCTGATGACAAGCCCTTTGTGCAAGCCAGCATCGCTGCGCTGATCTTAAGCGGAGAGTATCCGAAGCAAGTATAGCGACTCAGCCAATGCTCACCGATCTCACGATCGAGGCGACACTCTACAGATGTGGCCTCCGTCGTCAGACTGGGGGTTCGACGCGCCTAGCCTGCCGCGCCATCAATTTTCGGAACCTGCGAGCGGTTCTTGAAAAAGCGGACGATCGTACGGATCACAAAATACATAAGGATCAGCACCAAGACACCTGCCAGGATTGGCACCAAGAGCGCCAGTCCTGCCGTCAAAATCGAGCCGCCGAGTTCGGCGGTCGATATCAGCGGATTACCGATACCACCAGTCGTCGCGGTCGATGTGCCGCGTGTAATTACTGACGCGCCCTGAATCAGGCCTGCCGTGCCTCCGCCTGCGATGGTGGCAGCGATCCATTTAAATGAGCCATCACCCATCATCTCCGGCATCATCGTTCCAGTAATAAACGTACCAGCAACCACTGCAGCAGGCGTCGCCACCGTATCGAGCGCGTTGTCCAACCACGGGATGTAGTAGCTGCCGATCTCCAACACCGTGGCGATGCCGAGGGCTAGCGTGACCCATGGGTTACCGAGCCACTCTTGCTCACCAAGCATCGCCTGCACATCCACTTCACCAAATATTTCCAGATTCCCACTGGCCGCGAGGCTAGTGATAAAAAGAGGAACAAATACACGAAAGCCACAGGCCGCAGCCAGACCGACGCCCGCAAAAAGTGCCATTATTTCATTCATAATGCAGAGCAGAATAACGGTTTGAGCGTCGCGGGGAAAGCTTCGAATTCGATAGGCTGGGAGTAGCCACAAATCTATTTCGCCCGCTAAGTTACCCAAGGAAACGCTAAGCTTGGTATATAACGAGTAATTATTATATACGCGCCTGATTTCAGGAGGCAACGCTCCGTCGTTGCCACCTACATCCTGAGCAAATTCTGATGACTGCGCATGGAAATGACAGCGCATTTCCCTCCAGCTAAATAGGCACAAAAAATCCCGAGGCACCGCAGCGCCTCGGGATTTTGAATAAAACTACAACTCTGCGACGATCTTAGCATAAATCTCCGGCACCGTGAGCTTTGCTAACTCCTTGGTCGAAATACGGGCGGGGTTGATCACTGGTAAGGTATCGAGGGACTCGGAAAGACAGACATCGCGATTCGCCTCAACCTCTTCTACGCGGTCGATCGGCGTAAAGTGCGGCGCGGAGTTGAGCACATCGGGATGCTCCTTCGCCAATTTAATGATCGCCTGCACCGCTTCGACAAAGCGATCGAGTTCGGCCTTGGTATAACTCTCGGTCGGCTCAATCATCAGGCCCAATGGCTCCGGCCAGGCAACTGTCGGGGCATGGAAGCCAAAATCAAGGAACAGCTTGCCAATCCGCGGCGCGGCATCGGTCTTACGTAGACCGACCGAGTCGAGCAGGCCGAAATCTGCCTCCTTCAAGGTAAGAATGAACTCGTGCATGCGCGGTTCACTATCTGCCCCCGCTGGCAACAAGGCGTAATCGTCGGTAAGTCGAGATTGTAGGTAACGCGCACTCAAGACCGCCACCGCCGACATGCGCCGCACACCTTCGCGGCCGAGGCGCAGCAAATACGTGTAACAACGAATCTTATGGGCGAAATTGCCCCAGTGGCGGTGAAACGATCCAATCGACTTCGGCGCACGCACTGGTTGATACAGCGAACCATCAAATTCGATTTGATAGCCGGGTAAATACGGCGTGAGACGCTCGCTCACCGCAACAATCGCGTCACCCGGACCACCACCACCGTGCGGGATCGTCCAAGTCTTGTGTAGATTATTGTGCACTGCATCGACTCCTAGTGCACCGAGGTCGACCCAGCCGGCGATCGCATTCATGTTCGCACCGTCCATATAGACGAGGCCGCCGATGGCGTGAATTTTCTCCGCGATTTGTTTGAAGGAGGTCTCAAAAATACCACTGGTATTCGGGTTGGTGATCATCACGCCAGCGATACGGTTGCCATATTCTTCAATGCAGCGATCCAAATGCTGGTTGAGCACACGGCCTTCAATATCGGCGTCGAGATAAACGATCTTGCCCTGCTTGCCCGCGAAGCCAGCCATGGTGGCGGTGGCAAAGTTGGTGCCGTGCGCAGAGCTCGGGATCAAAATCACATCACGTACTTCATCGCGGTCGCGGTGGTAGGCTTGAAAGAGTTTCAGGCCGACCAACTCACCTTGTGCACCCGCAAGTGGCTGTGTCGTCACCGCAGCTAGGCCAGTGATATTTTTAAACCACTCCTGAATCTCATGCAGCACGTAGAGACAGCCTTGTGCATCTTCCACTGGGGCTTGCGGGTGAACATCGGTGAAGCCCTGCAATCCTGCCGCCCAGTCGTTGACCTTCGGATTATACTTCATCGTGCACGAACCGAGCGGGTAGCACCCATCGTCTGGGCTAACATTGAGATCACCTAAGCGCTGGTAGTAAGCGATCACTTCGTCGGCAGTATACGTTGGCAAACCTGGGGCTTGTTGACGCGCATCTTGATCAGCCACTGGCAATAACACAGCAGGCTCAACGCTGCAGGCAGCACCAAAAATATCGGCAAACACAGCGACCAGCTCGGCAATCGCTTGTTCACGATTGGAGAACGACAGCTTCAGCAATTGGCGACCACCAGCTACGCGGCTGGAAACATCTGCCCCGGCAAGGATACCGCTCTCGCGCGCTTTTGCCAGCACATCAGCGACAGGTGTAGACAGTTCAAAGGTGACCTCATGAAAGGATGCAGAGCTCGGAAACGCGAGCGACACGCCGTCGAATACCGTCAAGCACTCAACTGCCTCAGCCAAACGCGCACGAAGCCCAGCTAGAATTGCTTCGAGTCCGGAATCGCCACGCTCGAGAAGCGCAGCGCCGACCAATGTCGCTACGAACGCTTGGTTGGAGCAAATATTGGACGTGGCCTTATCCTTACGAATATGTTGCTCGCGAGTAGAGAGCACGCCCACCCGGCAGTCACGTCCCGAGCTATCCTTGGCTTTGCCAATGAATCGACCCGGCGCAGCACGCACGCCGGCACGATCTTTAGCCGAAAAACGCACACCAAACAAACCGAGGCCAGGGCCGCCGAAATTCGGCGCCAATGCCAAGTGATGCGCCTCGCCGACAATAATATCGACGCCATTCGCACCAAACTCAGAGGGCGCCTTGAGCCCGCCAGGGCCAAGCAGCATTGGATCAATCACCGCGATACTTTTGACCTTCAGCTCAACCGCCAAGTCAGTCAGGGCATCCACGGCCTCGATCAGCCCAAAAGTATTGACGTGCGGAAACACAATGGCCGCCAGACGCGTGCCCGCCGCTTGAGTCGCCGCCTGCAGTGCGACTTGGTCGATCAGACCCGTCGCAGCATCAACTGGCACGCGGATCAATTCAACTTCAGTGCCCTCTGCTAAAGTCTCGAGCACTTCAAGATCTCCAGGATACAAGGTCTCAGGAATGATCGCCAATGATTTGCCCCGGCCCATGCGAATCGCGGCACAGATGCCCTCGAAAATTGAAGTGGAGCGGTCGTAGAGCGATGCATTGACCGCTTCGAAACCAGTCAAACGTGCCATCGAGCATTGATAGATCCAGTGCGCCAGCAGCGTGCCTTGGCTGAGCTCAGGCTGATACGGCGTGTAAGCCGTGGTCAGATTACGAATATCACAGATCGGCCCAACGACAGGTGACGGCACAAAGTCCGACACACCATCGCCGAGAAAACTGGTGCCGATGCGGTTCATCTTCGAGATCTCTTCGAGGCGAGTATACAGGTCGTCGTAGCCGAGCTCCTCGGGCAGCGTAACGCCATCTTCGAACTTAACGTCTGCCGGAATGTGACTAAAGAGCTCGTCAAGCGACGCCTTGCCGACAGTTTTCAGCATCGCATCGATATCTGCATCGCTCGCGGGAATGTAGTGGCGCGCGTGTTCGCGCTGATCGACGGAAGTATTTTGCATTTTAAAGAAACTGAGGCTTAACAACGAACAAAAATAAGCATTCATTGCTACTGAATGAGATAAGCTGTTCAGACAACCCGACTCTTTCTTCTTCGCAAGTTTCTTTACACGAATTACCGAATTTTCTATACCACCACCTATTTTAATTGGCACAAACAACTCATCACCAGCACTTTTAATGTCCGACATTCTACACATTCCACTACACGATTTTCATGCCGAGCAAGGCGCCCGCTTTGTCAATTTCGGCGGCTGGAACATGCCTGTGCAATACACCAGCATCCTCGAAGAGCATAAAGCGGTGCGCACCGCGGCCGGCCTGTTCGACGTCAGCCACATGGGAGAGTTTCTAGTTACGGGTGTCGATGCCGCGCTGTTTCTCGACAAACTACTGGTTAATTCGATCGCGAAAGCACCCGTTGGCAAAGCCGTTTACTCGCCGATGTGCGCCAGCGATGGCGGCGTGGTTGATGATTTGATCGTCTACCGCACCGGCGACGAGGCCTTCCTCGTCTGCGTGAATGCCGGTAATATCGAGAAAGACTTTGGTTGGTTCCTCAAACAAGCCGAGCGCTGGAGCCTCGACGTGCAGATCGAGGATCACTCCGACGACTACGCCTTGCTTGCGCTGCAGGGCCCCAAAGCCGCCGCAATCATGCAGGCCATTGGCTTCGATTCAATTGATGCGCTTAAGAGATTTTGGCACGTGCTACTCCCCTTCGCCGGCGAAAAAGTACGTGTCTGCCGCACTGGCTACACTGGTGAAGACGGCTTCGAAATCTACCTTTCCCCTAAAGCAGCTGATGCGCTCGCCCGCGAGATCATCAGCAAAGGCGAGCCTTTCGGCGTGCAACTCTGTGGCCTAGGTTGTCGCGACAGCCTACGTCTCGAAGCCGGCTACCCACTTTATGGACATGAACTTAGCGACTCGATCACTCCACTGGAGGCGAGCCTCGACTGGACCGTGAAGCTACAAAAGGACGACTTCATTGGCAAGAATGCACTGAGTGAGCAGCAGGAGAACGGCGTCCCACGCCGCGTGGTTCACTTCAAACTCGAAGGCCGCCGTATTGCACGCGAAGGCACTCCAGTCATAGATGCCGCAGGCACCGCCGTCGGCCAAGTGCTCTCCGGCACGCTCTCGCCCATGCTTGGCTGCCCCATCGGTAGCGCCATCGTCGCCACTGCAGCTAAAGATGCGCCACTGTTCGTCGATCTGCGCGGAAATCACATCGCGCTAGAAGTCGCGACTTTACCACTGCATAAAGCGTAGCCCTGCACCGCTCTAATCGGTCATTACAGGCAAGCGCAGTGAGAGTCGAAGCGTTCTATGGCGCAACAGCCGACACTCGCTCAACCGTAGACTCTATCGATTGCTCAGTGGTCGAGGCAGAGGCGTGTTGAATGACTGGACTTGCCTCTGGTCGAGGTAAGGTCTTGACGGAAAATTCCATCAGCTCTTCCCCGCG
>Ga0209504_1000477_pt1 | contig 35098 bp, 31 predicted proteins | sample COGITO_mtgs_1005_FD_184791 | JGI IMG/M metagenome (GOLD analysis project Ga0209504, IMG submission 184791) | Pelagic marine microbial communities from North Sea - COGITO_mtgs_100511 (SPAdes) (version 2) | ecosystem: Environmental > Aquatic > Marine > Epipelagic ...
CTGCCAAAGCGACTGCTGTGTAAGTTTTTCCCGTTCCCGCAGGCCCAATGGCAAAAAGCATGTCGTTGGTCTCCATCATAGCGACCATGCGTCTTTGGTTTTCGGTTTGTGCCTTGATTTGACTACCTCCTACGCCGTGTACCAAAACACCGTCTGCGTTTTTGGAATTGTTCTTAGCACTGCCATTGGAAGTGAGCAATTGTTCTATGGCATTTTCATCCAAGTGGTTGTACTTGTCAAAATACTTGACCAACATCTGAAGTCGCTTTTCAAATTCGTCTAAAATCAAGGGCTCTCCAAACGCTTTTATTTCAGCACCTCTCGCTACAATTTTTAGCTTTGGGAAATGGGTTTTAAGGAATTTGAGAGTGCTGTTTTGCGTTCCAAAAAATTCTTTTGGATCGATTTCTGTCAAGTGAATGCTGCGTTCGTTCAAATGTGTTTTGTTTGATTGTTGGACACCTATTTATTTCGTTTTTAAAAATACTATTATTTCCTTTATATTTGATTAAATTTGCTTTTGATTTTTCAAACTTTTTAGTGAGAAAAACAAACCTAACCAAGAATTCCCATACTTATGCCCATCGTAACACTTACGACAGATTTTGGAACAAAAGACCACTTCGTAGGTGCTGTAAAAGGGGCGGTTTATTCTTCGATTCCTTCGGCGCAGATTGTCGATATTTCACATCAAATTTCTCCTTTTAACATCACCGAAACTGCCTACATTCTTAAGAATGCGTATAAAAACTTTCCCGAAGGCACCATCCACATTGTCGGAGTAGATTCGGAATTGCACGAAGACAACAAACACATTGCATTGCTGCTCAACGGGCATTATTTTGTCTGTCCAGACAACGGGCTGATTTCTATGATTGCCTCAGAAATCAAACCGAGTAAGATTGTTGAAATCAATATACATGACCGTGTGGAAAGCAGTTTTTCTGTCTTGGAGGTCTTTGTACAAGTGGCAGCACACATTGCCCGTGGAGGTACTTTGGAAGTGATTGGAAAACCCTTGGAAAACTTCAAACAATTGGTCGAATTGCAAGCGCAAATTTCAGCGGATCAAAAAACCATTCACGGAAATGTCATTTACATCGACAATTACGGAAATGTAATCAGCAACATTTCTGAAAAACTGTTCAAAGAGGTGGGCAAAGGCCGCGCTTACAAACTGAGTGCCAGCCGTTATTCCTTTGATAGGATAGATCAAAAATACAGTGACATCGTCGATTTTTCATTGCCTGTACAGCAGCGAAAAAGCGACGGAAACAAATTGGCCATTTTCAATTCTGCGGGCTTTGTCGAAATAGCCATTTACAAAAGCAATTTGCAAACCGTGGGAGGTGCGTCGAGTTTGTTGGGCTTGGATTACAGAGATGTGATTCTGTTAGAATTTTATTGAATATCCCATAGCCAAACCAGCCCGATCATAAAAACACTGACAATCCATAAGAAACCATGCTTGCCATCCTAAAAAAAGAATTTCGTTTGTTTTTCGGCACTGCCATAGGGTATGTGGTCCTCAGCATGTTTCTCACCTTAAACGGTCTGTTACTGTGGGTGCTCAACTCAGATTTCAACATTTTGGATTCGGGCTTTGCAGACCTCTCTCTTTTTTTTGAAATTACTCCCTGGCTGTTTGTTCTATTGATTCCCGCATTGACCATGCGCAGTTTTTCCGAGGAGTACAGCACAGGAACCTTTGAAATTCTCATGACCAAACCGCTGCCTACTTGGCAACTCGTTATCGGTAAGTTTTTGGCGGTTTTGACCTTCCTTATCTCAGCATTGCTCCCTACCCTCGTCTATGTCTACAGTTTGTCTCGTTTGGCAATGCCTATGGGAAATATTGACATCGGCAGCATTGCGGGTTCCTACCTGGGACTCTTGTTTCTCGCTGCCGCTTTTGGAAGTATCGGATTGTGGGTTTCTACCTGTTCCAAAAGTCCTTTGGTGGTTTTGTTGCTCGCAATCGCCTGTTTGTTTTTTAGTTATTACGGCATGGAATTGCTGGGAAATGAATTTCCAAACCAAACACAAGACTTCCAATCTTGGGGCTTGTACGCACATTTTAGCAGCATTTCAAGAGGGGTCCTCGACACGAGAGACCTCTTGTACTTTGCGAGTGTTACTTTTTTCTTTTTGACCTTGTGTTATCTCAAAATTGCGCCTTCCAAACCGAAACAATTGGGGTGGATTATCGCCTTGGCTTTGGGAGTCCTTCACTTTGCGGGAAGCAAGTATTACGCCCGGTTGGACCTTACTTCTAACCAAAGGTATTCATTGTCGAAGACCAGTACAGAAATTGTCCAAGAACTGGAGGACCCGGTTGTCATCCGCGTTTATTTGGAGGGGATTTTTCCTCCTGAATTCCAACGACTTCAAAAAGAAGTACGACAGCTATTGGACGAGTTGAAAGCCCAAAACAACCGAATCAAAGTCTTTTTTACAAATCCTCAAAAAGACCTTCAAAAACACCTAAAAGCGGGCATGATTCCAAGTCGGTTGACAGTAAAAGAAAACGGCAGTGTTTCGGAAACCGTGCTCTTGCCTTGGGCAACAGTCCACTACCAAGACAAAAAGGAACTGGTTTCTCTGTTAAAAGACAGCAATCCTTTGGAAAGTCAAGAAACCCAATTGAATGCTTCGGTTGAAAATTTAGAATACGCTTTTGTGGCTGCCCTTAAAAAAGTGAGTTCCAACAAAGAAAAAAGCATTGCCGTCCTCCGCGGAAACGGGGAATTGGACGACCTCCATTTATTCAGCCTGTTAAAAAGCCTCGGAAAATCGCATCACTTGTCGGAATTCACACTAGATTCAGTCGCCGAAAAACCTCAAAAATCATTGAGGCTACTAAACCGCTACGACCTGCTCTTGATTGCCAAACCGACAGAAGGATTTAGCGAAGCAGAGAAATACGTCCTCGACCAATTCACCCTTCAAGGCGGAAATTCCTTGTGGATGCTCGATGCGGTTCATGCTGAAATGGACAGCCTCTATCGAACTGGAAAAAGCTTGGCAATTGTACGTGATTTGAATTTAGACGACTTCTTTTTTCGGTATGGCGCTCGGTTCGAACCGAACCTCGTCAAGGATTTGTACGGTGCAAAGATTGCTTTGGCTACGGGAAACAAAGGCAACAAAACAGTCTACCAAGAGTTTGTATGGCCCTACCATCCCTTGGTGACCCCTAGGAGTTTGCACCCCATCGCCAAACATTTGGGGCCAATGCGATTGCAATTTGCATCGAGCATAGACACTTTGGCCAATGCCATTCACAAAACCGTTTTACTGAACAGCTCTCCCCTGTCCAAAAAAGTATCGGCTCCGACAATCATTTCCTTGCAATCGCTTTCGGAGTTGCCGAACCCTAAGGACTACGCACAAGGAAATGCGATTTTCGGATTGCTTTTGGAAGGGCGCTTTCAGTCGGCCTACAAAAACCGCATCAAGCCATTTGTGTATTCAGAGGGCATTCTCCAAGGAAAACCCGCCAAAATGGTGCTCATCTCTGACGGTGATTTTGCAAGCAATGCCGTGAAAAAAGGAAACCCTTTGGAATTGGGAACCAACAAATGGACCCAAGATTTTTATGACAACAAAGCCTTTCTTCTCAATGCTGTAGAGTATCTTTTGGACGACCAAGCATTGCTTTCACTTCGTTCCAAGACCATTTTACTGCCGCTTTTGAACAAAGACAAAACGCATTCGCAACGTGTCTATTGGCAACTGTTCAACCTGTGCCTGCCGCTTTTATTGCTGGCATTGTTTGGAACCGTCTTTGCCTTGCACCGAAGAAGAACTTTCGGAAGAAAGAGTCGGTGATTATATTGTTTTTTGGGCTTTTTTAGAACTTTTTTAGGCGTTTTTGGTTGTTTTTTATCAGAAAAGAAAGATTTTTTGCATTTTTTAAAAGTCAAATAATTGGAAACCTGGGTTTTTTATTTCTTTTCAAAAAAGATCTAAAACGAATCTGTTTTCTTTTCATTTATATTTGATATTTTTGATTTTCCAATGCAAAGCGAATTATGAAGAAAAACATTGCCGTTGTCATGGGAGGCTATTCCTCCGAACACGAAATCTCTATCAAAAGCGGAACGGTGGTCGCCAAACACCTAGACCCTGAGTTGTTCAACAGCTATGCGATTCATATTTTAAAAGACCGGTGGCTGTATATGGACGGCAACGAAACTGCACATGACATCGACAAGCACGACTTTTCGGTCACGATTGGCGGTGACAAAATCAACTTTGATTTTGTTTTTAACGTCATTCATGGCACCCCTGGAGAGGACGGAACGTTGTTGGCTTATTTTGATTTGCTCAACATTCCTTACAGCTCTGCTCCTTTTTATCAGATGGCACTTACTTTCAACAAAAGAGACTGTTTGAGTGTCGCAAAAAACTTTGGCATTGCGACAGCCACTTCCATTTATCTAAACAGAGGAGACGTTGTTGAGACAGACCGTATTTTGGAAAAAGTAGGACTGCCTTGCTTTGTCAAACCCAACAAAGCTGGATCGAGTTTTGGCATCTCCAAAGTTCACAAGAAAGAAGCGCTTGCTGCCGCCATAGAAAAAGCCTTTGTGGAAGACTCGGAGATTTTAATCGAATCGTTTTTGGACGGTATCGAAGTTTCTGTCGGCGTGGTGCAATACCAACAAAAAACCCGTGTCCTGCCAATCACCGAAATTGTTTCTGAAAACGATTTTTTCGATTACGAGGCCAAATACTTGGGGAAATCGAAAGAAATCACCCCTGCGAGAATCTCAGCCATCCAAAAAGAAAACGTTTCAAAGGCCGCATTGCACTTGTACACATCGCTACAAATGAGTGGCTTTTCTCGTTCAGAATTTATCTTGATCGGAGACCTTCCTTTTTTCTTAGAGATGAATACTGTTCCCGGCATGACTGAAGAAAGTTTGTTGCCCCAGCAGGCCGCTTGCGCCGGCATTCCCTTGCAGTCTTTGCTGACGGATACGGTGCTCTCAAAGTTGAAGAAATAGACCGCACTCTTTGACACTTCACCTTCCAAATAGCAGGCCTTTTTGGAATGAAAGAACAAACAGGCTTTGAGTAGATAAGGCAAAGCCGATGCTTGGTTCTCAGCAAATGGATACAGCGCTAAAAACCCTTTGTTTTTAGAGTTCCTGTCTTCTCAGAAATGCCATATTCATTTTTGCGGTACACGTCATAACCCCCGGAGTTGTTCTTTTTGTTCGACCCTACTTTTTCTTCAAAACCGTATTCGTTTTTCTGGTAAACATCGTAATCGCCTTGCCCGGTTGCACGGTGACTCCCCGTCTTTTCTTCGAAGCCGTAACTGTTTTTTCGGTAGACATCGTAACCGCCTTGGTTGTTTCTTTTTGAGCTCCCTACTTTTTCTTCAAAACCGTAGGCATTCTTTTCGTACACATCGTACCCTCCATTTTGGTTTTGTCTGTTGGTGCCCGTTTTTTCTTCAAAGCCGTAGTTGTTCTTTTGGTAAATATCATAATCGCTCTGAGCATACGTTGCTGTACAAGCAAAAAGTAAGATGATCAATCGTTGGGAGGTGTTCATACCGTTTGTTTTTTAAGAACCACAAGGAATTTGTAAATACTACACTTCTTGTTTACAAAATACATGCCAAATTGTATGTGCACAAATCCTTGCGCTTCTGGTCAAGGCTCTAAATAATGAGCCCCCTCCTCTGAAATCAGTGTTTTCCCGTCCATGGCATACAACCAACCGCCCGCTGGAATGGGGCCTGTAGTTCCTTCACATTTTTCGTCCAAATAATAGGCCTCTTGCGGATTGAAAACCAAACAGGCATTGATCGGGGTTTTGGCCTTGGCAGAGCTTTGCAGCCAAAAACTTCGAAAACGCGTTTTGCACGCTGCTTCAAACGTTGCGGCTTCGGCCAGTGCTTCAGGACTTAAAAAGAGCCCCTCTGCCCTTTTTGAGGAGTTTTCTTCAATATGCATGGGGATTTGCTTGTAAAGTCCGTTACGGAGGCGCTGTATGACATAAGGGAAACGTCCGTAGCCTTTGTGCTGATAAATGAGGTCTAATGATTTCATGGTTGTTGTTTTTACGGTAAATGCAACAAGAAAACGCAAACTGGGAAATCTCTTTTTTTTGACAGGCTGTCCGTATGCCAAACCACCGCGGCTGTTGTGCTCGGTTGGTACGCAAAATGCGTTCTTGATACACTTGTAAAAGTAGTGAGAATTAGAGGAATTCAAAAATTATTTTCCCCTCAAAACAATTTTATTTTTTAAATGCAGATAGAGTGCACTAGGGTGATGTAAAATCGCATATTAATCTTAAATTTTATTATCATGAAAAAAACATTATTATTAATTGCATTCGTAACTTTTTCAGTTACGCAATCATTTGCACAAGATTCTAAGGGTTATATTGGAGTCTCGATTGGATTGGCAGCACCAATGGGTGATACAGCTGATGGACTTGATTCAGGACTGGAACTTGGGCTTATCAATTTTGGTTATCGCTTTAATGAAACTTTAGGTGCAACATTAAATTGGGGTGCCAGTGGTCACCAGGTCTCTGATGATGATGAGACTACTGTTGGAGTAGGTTATCTAGCTATAGGTCCTATGATTTCTTTCGGAGCTTTAGATATAAAGCCACAATATGCATTTGCTTCTGTTGTTGCCAAAGCTTATGGAGAAGAAGATACTGAAGATGCTGAGTCTGGATTTATTTTAGGGGCAACTTACAATTTTTCTTTAGGAGGAAATTGGGGTATTGCTGCAAATGCTGATTACTTAAACTTTACTCTTGATCAAGATATAGCTGATGGATCTGATAGTATCTTTAAATTATCTGTTGGCTTGAAATATAACTTCTAAAACATTTTCAATAAACACCTTAAACATCGAAGCTATTATGTTTAAGGTGTTTATAATCTTTTACTTGTGAAAAAAATTAGTGTCGGCAGTACCGAAACAAAAAAAGCATCTCAAATGAGATGCTTTTTGCGGTCTGGACGGGACTCGAACCCGCGACCCCCTGCGTGACAGGCAGGTATTCTAACCAGCTGAACTACCAGACCGTGGCATTTAGCGAGTGCAAATGTAAGTTCTGTTTTCCTATTCCACAAGCTTTTTTCAACAAAAAAAAGGAATTTACAAGCGCTTTGAGACCGACAAAAGATACAAAGTTCATTTACAAAGTTTTAGCCCAAAACAAGAACAATGCGGGGAGAACAAACACAGACTTCTAAACAGAAAACGAGAACGTCAAAAAAGAACTTTTTAGAGTTTCTCTAAAAATAAAAGGTATTTCGCAAGAGTTCATTTATTTTTGCAGCATGGATTTCAAACTAGAAGCGGCATACACCCCAACAGGCGACCAACCCCAAGCCATCAAACAGCTGGTTTCAGGACTTGAAAACCAAGAGAAATACCAAACCCTCTTAGGGGTGACAGGATCTGGAAAAACCTTTACCGTTGCCAATGTCGTGGAACAAATCAACCGACCGACCTTGGTCTTGGCACACAACAAGACACTGGCCGCACAACTGTACGCCGAATTCAAAGCTTTCTTTCCACACAATGCCGTAGAGTATTTTGTCTCCTACTACGACTACTACCAACCCGAAGCCTACATCCCTTCGAGCGGGGTCTATATCGAAAAAGACCTCAGCATCAACGAAGACATCGAACGCCTGCGTATCAGCACCTCCTCTGCCCTCTTGTCTGGAAGAAGAGATGTCTTGGTCATCGCCTCTGTCTCTTGCTTGTACGGAATTGGAAACCCCGTAGAATTCAAAAAGAATGTGATCGTCATCGAAAAAGACCAAGTTCTTGCAAGAACTGCCTTTTTACACGCCTTGGTCAGCAGCTTGTACTCCCGTACAGAAACAGAAATCAAAAGCGGCACTTTTAAAGTAAAGGGAGACACGATCACCGTCTACCCTTCCTATGGAGCATTTGCCTACCGCATCCATTTTTTTGGGGACGAAATTGAAGAAATCGAATCTTTTGATGTGGAAAACAACCAGGTAATGGAACAGTTTGAAACACTGAGCATCTATCCTGCCAACCTGTTTGTCACTTCCCCCGACATCTTGCAAAATGCGATCCACCAAATCCAAGAAGACCTCGTCAAGCAAGTCGCCTACTTCAAAGAAATCGGGAAACACTTGGAAGCCAAACGCCTGCACGAACGTACAGAATTTGACCTGGAGATGATCCGCGAACTCGGGTATTGCAGTGGTATTGAAAATTACTCGCGCTATTTGGACGGAAGAAATCCGGGAACACGCCCCTTTTGTTTGTTGGATTATTTCCCCGAAGACTACTTGATGGTGATCGACGAAAGTCATGTGACCATTCCCCAAACACATGCCATGTATGGGGGTGACCGCTCGCGAAAAGAAAACCTCGTCGAATTCGGTTTTCGATTGCCTGCAGCGATGGACAACCGTCCGCTGAAATTTGAGGAGTTCGAAACCATTCAAAACCAAGTACTCTATGTGAGTGCCACGCCAGCAGACTACGAATTGGAAAAAACAGGAGGCGTTTTTGTGGAACAAGTAATCCGTCCCACCGGTTTGTTGGACCCCATTTTAGAAGTACGCCCGAGCTTGAACCAAATCGACGACTTGACAGAAGAAATCCAACTGCGGATCGAAGCAGACGAACGGGTCTTGGTAACCACACTCACCAAGAGAATGGCAGAAGAGTTGGCAAAATTTTTAACGCGCATGCAGGTGCGCTGCCGTTACATCCACTCGGATGTGGACACCCTCGAACGTGTGCAAATTTTGGGGGACTTGCGCAAAGGGCTCTTTGATGTCTTGATTGGGGTCAATCTTCTGAGAGAAGGTTTGGACCTCCCGGAAGTCTCCTTGGTCGCCATTTTGGACGCCGACAAGGAAGGGTTTTTGCGTTCCCACCGCTCCTTGACCCAAACCGTGGGAAGGGCCGCGAGAAACGTCAATGGGAAAGCCATTCTCTACGCCGATAAAATCACCAAAAGCATGGCTTTGACAATTTCAGAAACGGAGCGCAGGAGGAACAAACAAATCGCCTACAACACCGCCAACAACCTCCAACCCACCCAAATCAAAAAGAAATTAGACAACGCACTTTTGGAAAATCAAGGAACGTCTTATTCCTCAATAGAGGCTTCGCAAGCTGCAGAGGAAAATCTTGTTTACCTGAGCAAACCCGAACTTGAGAAAAGAATACTCGCCAAGCGAAAAGACATGGAAAAAGCAGCAAAAAATCTCGACTTTTTAGCAGCCGCTGCATTTCGAGATGAGATCACAGCTTTGAAAGAAAAATTAGCAGCCAAAAAAATTACATAAACCCACCGGGAGAACTGCTTGTACGGCTCCTTTGACTTCTTGCTCGAGAGGACTTGCTTTCTGTCCCAAATCGGTATACAAATCCAAGATTTGCCGTTCTTTGTTCTCCTAAAAACCCACCGCTTTGAGGAATGGGTGAAAAGGTATCAAATTTGAATCGCATGGACGAAAAGACATCGTTTACCGAAAAGGTGACCGTCCCTTTTCCATCGAACAGACTCAAACTGGCTGCTGTATTGACCAACCACATTGGATGCATGTTGAATTGAATGTTTTTTTGAGCAGAACGGTACATCCCAAACAATTGAAAACGCAATTTTTGCGTGGCTTTGAAACTATTGCTGACGCGCACATTGATCACGCTGTTTACTACCTCAACAAGCTGGCCAACCGCATAGCCCGTTTCGTTTTGAATGTATACATCCGAACTCGCATTCATTTTCCACCATGAGGAAAGGTCGATGTTTCCAGAAAACTCAAAACCGTATCGATTGTTTGAAACGGTATTTGCAAAAGACAGTTCAATTTTTTGAGGGTCATTTTTATCTATATTCAACACGCGTGTAATGTTGTTGTCCACCGCCCTAAAAAAACCACCCGCACTGAAATAGCCCTTTGAAAAGGAATTTGTGTAATTGATTTCGTAAGAATTGGTAAACTGGGGCCTCAAAGCCGGATTTCCAATTTGAGTGACCAAAGGCGTGCTCCACTTTCGAATCGGATTGATCTGGTTTGCACTCGGGCGGTCTACCCTTCGACTGTAACTCACTTGGAATTGGTGCACATCGTTTTGTTTGTAGGTAAGGAATGCTGAAGGATAGGCTGTAAAAATGGCATCGCTGTAGTTGACAGGGGCAGTCTGAGTCTCAAAGACCCCCCACACATTGTACTTTTCAAAACGCGTTCCTAATTGCAAGCGAAGCTTGTCAAAACTTGTGTTGTAATTGACATATGCCGAATAGATGTCTCGTTGAAAACGAAACTCCGAATTCTCACGGTCCATCCATTCATCAGCTTCATTCTTAAAAGCTTGTGTTGTCTGCCTGTTGTTGTCATAGGTATTGGAGCGCATTTCCGAACCCAATTCCAATTTGGAATTTTCTGAAAAAGGGAGGACATAGTCTACCTGGTAGCGTTGGTTTCGGTTGTTTACTTGGATGGTGTCTCGGTAATTGGCATTCAAATTCGCAGGATCTACAAGCTCTTGAAAATGGGCCATTTCAAGATTGTCCGCTTCTGAAAAGTTAAGGTCAAATGTCAAGTTTTCTCCTTTTTTATCAAAATCGTGGACAAAGGTAAGGATGTAGGTTTGAGAATTGTTTTCTTGTATGCGGTCAAGGGGGGCGTCTCCCACCAAGGCATTGTCCAGCTGTCTGTCTGTTAAAAGCGAAGTGGCCCACGTGTTGGTTTTTGTCCTGTTTTGGAGGGTTGTAAATGAAAATACCTGTTTTTTGTTGGGAGAATAATCGAGGCCAAGTTTCAACAAGTGGTTGCTTCTGTCTTTAAGGTTGTCTGCTTTTTGTCGCAAGCCTCCATCTGCCCTGTAGATGTTTCCGTTGTTTTGTCTTTTTCCGCCGTTGTAGCCGTAATTGGAAAAGAGGTTGATTTTGTTTTTTTTGTAGTTGAGATCAACGGCGCTGTTGTAGCGGGTATTTTTCCCGTGGGCAATCCCGTTGGTTGACGTTGCGTTGAAGCCCGCCTTTGTCTTTTTGTGTAAGACGATGTTGATGATGCCACTCATGCCTTCCGGATTGTACTTGGCAGAAGGATTGGTAATCAATTCCACATTTTTGATAGCGGTTGAAGGTATTTGTTGCAAGAGTACTGCTGCGGATACATTGCTCGGCCTGCCATCGATCAAAATGCGGACGTTTTCATTGCCACGCAAACTGATGTTTCCCGTCTGGCTGTCGACGGAAACCGACTGTACATTGTTTAACAATTCAGATGCTGTGGCCCCTGCAGTTGTCAAATCCTTGCCAACATTGATTACTTTTCGATCAATTTTTTGAACCACGGAGGAAGTTTCTGCTACCACAACCACTTCGTTCAATTCAGCAAAGTCCTCAGACAGGTATACCTTTCCTAAATCAAATTTTTGTTTTTCTGAGCTGATTTCAATCTTTTCCGTCCAAGGTACGTATCCGATAAAAGTAACTTCCACATAAACGAAGCCTTCGGGAATGTTGTCGATGGAAAAGTGGCCTTGGTCATCCGAAATACTCCCGGTGAGGATGTTCTTGTTTTGATCGGTGATGACAATACTGACATAGGCCAGCGGCTGCTCCGTTTGTGCGTCTAAAACGGTTCCTTTTACCAGTCCTAATTTCAAACTTGAATGCGCTTTTGCGAAAGAAGTCCACAGCAAAAGTACAAGAGATAAAAACAAGATTCTTTTCAAAAGAACAAGATTTAAAAGGGGTTAAATTCGTGTAAAACAAAAGTATTGAAGATTGTTTCAACACATTCATTTGCTTTTATTGGGAAGAAACTACCTTGGCATTGCACCTGTGGAAATCTGAACCGGGAACGGTTTACAAAGCTTCTCCCAGTTCTTTTAATTTTTCGGTGTTTTCTGCCAATTTCAATTCTTCAATGATCTTGTGAATGTCTCCATTGATCACCTTAGACAAGTCGTATAAAGTAAGTCCTATTCGGTGTTCTGTAATACGCCCTTGCGGATAATTATAGGTACGGATTTTTGCCGAACGATCTCCACTGGCAACCAAGGAGTTGCGCTTTAGAGAATCGGCGGCCAATTTTTTCTCTAGTTCTTGTTCGTACAAACGAGAACGCAGCACTTTCATGGCTTTGTCTTTGTTTTTGTGTTGGGATTTCTGGTCTTGGCATTGGGCCACCAATCCAGAGGGGACGTGTGTCAAACGCACTGCCGAATAGGTGGTGTTTACCGACTGTCCTCCCGGTCCGGAAGAACAGAAATAATCAACTCGTATGTCACTCATTTTCATGTCGATGTCAAACTCTTCCGCTTCTGGCAAAACCATGACGGTTGCTGCTGAAGTGTGGACACGGCCTTGGGTTTCTGTCTGTGGTACCCGTTGTACTCGGTGTACGCCGGATTCAAATTTCATGTCTCCGTATACGTCAGGTCCGGAAATGCTGAAAATTATTTCTTTGAAACCTCCGGAGGTTCCATCGCTGAGATCTTCGACTTCTGTTTTCCATCCTTTGTCGGCACAAAATTTGGTGTACATGCGGTAGAGGTCTCCAGCAAAAATACTGGCTTCGTCGCCGCCTGTTCCCGCGCGAATTTCTACGATTACATTTTTAGCGTCTTCCGGATCTTTGGGAATCAACATGTATTTGATTTCTTCTTCCAACTTGGGTATTTGCTGGTTGGCTTCGTCCATTTCCATCTTGGCCATTTCCACCATTTCCGGATCCGAACCATCTGCGATGATCTCTTTGGCTTCTGCGATGTTGGCCATCAAAGCTACGTATTCTTGTCCCTTTTCGACAACTTGTCCAAGGTCTTTGTACTCTTTGTTGAGTTTGACGTACCTCTTTTGATCTGTGATGATGTTGGGCTGAATGATCAGGTCTGACACTTCGTCAAAACGTTGCTGTACTATTTTTATTTTGTCTAACATCTGCTGTTTTTTACTGTAATTGCTAAGCTACATTTTTTTATTTCAAGAGCTGCTGCCACAGCACCTACTGAAAATTGATTTCTAGAAGTTCTGTACCCTAATAATACGTATACTCACCCTTTTCACTGTGAATGGTCAATTTGTTTTGTGCTGCCGCTTCTACACGTCCTACAATTTTTGCGTCGACGGAGAAACTTTTGGAGATGGCAATGATGTCTTCAGCAATTGCTGCTGGCACATAAAACTCCATGCGGTGTCCCATGTTGAATACCTGGTACATTTCTTTCCAATCTGTTCCAGACTGCTCTTGAATCAATTGAAACAAAGGTGGTACGGGAAATAGGTTGTCTTTGACGATGTGTAGATTTTTTACAAAGTGAAGTATTTTGGTTTGTGCCCCACCACTGCAGTGGACCATTCCGTGTAGCTGTTTTGCTGTGTATTTTTCTACTATTTTTTTGACAATCGGCGCATAGGTTCTCGTGGGAGATAAAACCAATTTTCCCGCATCTAGGGGTGCATTTTCAACAGGGTCTGTCAATTTTGTTTTTCCCGAATAAACGAGGTCTTCCGGAACTTCAGGGTCAAAACTTTCTGGGTATTTTTTTGCTAGGGAATGTTCAAAGACATCGTGACGTGCGGAGGTCAATCCATTGCTTCCCATTCCGCCATTGTAAGAGCTTTCGTAAGTGGCTTGTCCAAAAGATTCCAATCCGACGATGACATCACCTGCTTGGATATTGGCATTGTCGATCACATCGCTTCGTTTCATGCGCGCTGTTACGGTAGAATCTACAATGATGGTTCTTACCAAATCGCCTACATCTGCGGTTTCACCTCCCGTGGAATGAATGGTGACGCCGTGTTTTTTCAAATCTTCCAAAAGTTCTTCTGTGCCATTGATGATGGCTGAAAGGACCTCTCCAGGAATCAAATTTTTATTTCTTCCGATGGTGGAAGAAAGAAGAATGTTGTCGGTGGCACCGACACACAAAAGATCGTCAATGTTCATGATCAACGCATCTTGTGCAATGCCTTTCCATACGGAAAGGTCTCCTGTTTCCTTCCAGTACATATAGGCCAAAGAAGATTTTGTTCCTGCTCCGTCAGCATGCATCACCAAGCAATAGGCATCGTCTCCTGTCAAATGATCGGGTACAATTTTACAAAATGCTTGAGGGAACAAGCCCTTGTCTACATTTTTAATCGCATTGTGAACGTCTTCTTTGGAAGCCGAAACCCCACGTTGACTATATCTTTTACTGACTTCTGAACTCATAAAATTTCTTTGAAATGGTTGTGCAAAGTTAACCAATTGCAAACGATTATAAAACAGAAAAAAACAAAGTTTGACCTGCCCTTGTCCGACATGTACATTTTCTTTCAAAAAAATTAAAAATATGGAAATATACAGGAATGAAACTTGTCATTTTAAAAAAAAAGATAACTCTACGTATTTTTACGTAAAAAAAAAGGAAGTTCTTTAAAAATAAATCCTATCTTTGGCAGATATTTTTTTTGTAACAAATTATAAATTTATAATCCCATGAGTAAATCTAAATTAGAGTACATTTGGTTGGACGGTACACAGCCAACTGCTAGTTTAAGAAGCAAGACTAAAATTGAAAAAGATTTTAGCGGAAAGTTAGAAGACTGCCCGATGTGGTCTTTTGATGGAAGTTCAACAAATCAAGCTGAAGGAAGAAATTCTGACTGTTTGCTAAAGCCTGTAGCTATCTACCCAGATCCTCAAAGAATCAATGGGTTTTTGGTGATGACTGAAGTTTTGAATGCTGATGGAACACCTCACGAAACAAATGGTAGAGCGATCATCGAAGATGATGACAATGATTTTTGGTTTGGATTCGAACAAGAGTACTTTTTGTACGACGTAGAAACCAACTTGCCTGTTGGTTTCCCAAAGGACCAAACACCACAAGGACAATTTTACTGTTCTGTAGGAGCGAAAAACGCTTTTGCAAGAGACATGGTAGAAGAGCACTTGGATGTATTGATCGAAGCTGGAATCAACGTAGAAGGAATCAATGCTGAAGTTGCAGCAGGACAATGGGAATTCCAATGTTTTGCACAAGGAGCAAAGCAAGCAGGAGATGAAATCTGGGTATCTCGTTACCTTTTGGAAAGAATCGGTGAGCAATACGGATTGGAAGTCGTTTGGCATCCAAAACCTCTTGGAAATACAGATTGGAATGGTTCAGGAATGCACGCGAACTTCTCAAATACTGTTTTGAGAGAGTGTGGTTCTAAAGAAACCTACGAAACGATTTGTGAAGCTTTCCGTCCGGTAGTCAAAGAACACATCGAAGTATACGGTGCTTTCAACGACCAACGTTTGACAGGAGCTCACGAAACACAATCAATTGATGAGTTTTCTTTTGGAATTTCTGATCGTGGTGCATCTATTCGCATCCCAATCATTACTGTAGAGAAAGGCTGGAAAGGATGGTTGGAAGACCGTCGTCCATCATCTAACGGAGATCCGTACAAGATCGCTGCTAGAATCATCAAAACGGTTAAGACTGCGAAAGTATAAGCAACAAAACCTACTATCTCAAAAAACGTTCAAGATTTTCTTGAACGTTTTTTTATGGCCCTATTTTACCAAATTGACAATAGAAACCTGTAGCCCACCTAATAAATGCTTGAAAAAGTAAAATGACAGCTGTTTTTGACTGGTCTTATTGAAGCAATTGATACATAAAACACGCGTAAAAGAAAAGCAAAATAACGCCTTCTTTTTTAGCGAACTGCATGTTTGGCAACCAGTAGCTCAAAGGCACAATAAGCACAGTTACTGCCAACATCCAATAGATGTCGTGTTGTATCAAATCCAAATCGCTTACCTGTATCGGGGATACCAAAGCGGTCAATCCCAATACTGCCAAAATATTGAAGACATTCGAGCCTATCAAATTCCCAATTGAGATGGCCTTTTCTTTCTTTAAAACTGCGACGACAGAAGCCGAAAGCTCTGGAATGCTTGTTCCTACCGAAACAATGGTAATGCCAATGACGCGTTCGCTGACATAAAATTGTTTGGCCAAACCGACCGCACCATCGATCAACAATTCAGATCCACCCCACAATCCTACTGCCCCCAAAGCAAAAAAGAAGAGGCCTTGGTAAAGTGGTAATTCTTCATCGTCTTCCGGCATTTCGTCGTGTACGGCCTGGGTTTGGTACTTCAACAGATAAATTAAAAAGACCAACAACAACAAAAATAAAATACCTCCCTCATAGGACTGCAAAACACCGTCAAAGATCAAAAACAAATACAAGAGTGCGGAAGATAAAAAAAGAATTGGAATGTCTGTCTTGTAAAAACTATCGGACAGTTTGATGGTCGACAACAAGACGGTCACCCCCAATACCAAACCGAGATTGGCGATGTTGGAACCGATTACATTGCTCAAAGCCAAGTCAGCATGCCCCTGCAAAGCGGCCTTTAAACTAACGATCAATTCGGGCGCAGATGTCGCAAAGGAGACAACGGTCATCCCAACAACAATTTTTGGGATTTGCAATCTCAATGAAAATCCAATGGCAGACTTCAACAACCAATTCCCTCCTAAGATCAACAAAAAAAACCCTACAATAACAAATATCAAATCCATTTAAAAACTACAATTTGGCGCCTTACAAAGATACCTTTTATTAAAAATCTCCAAACCTTTTAAAGTTCTTTTTTAGAACTACTATTTTTTCGTAACTTGGAAGTATTGATTCCAAACACCATGTATAAAAAATTTTTCAGATCAATGGCAGCTCTTAACAAATGGCTCCTCCCCTCTTTTGGCAAAAAACAATTGGACATGAGCAAAGCTAAAAAGTGGCAATTGGCCATCATCGGCTGGAGAGCCTACATCACAAAAAACGCCTTGGACTCTTAAATACAAACCTATGACAATTCCCAACAGACACCTAAAACTATACACGGGCTCTTTTATTGAAATCCAAAGACTTCAATTGGACTTGAACGATGCCGAAATTCCGTTCTTTGTCAAAAACAACAACGAATCGGCAAAACTGGCTGGTTTTGGTTCCTTGAGCGACAGCGTAGAATTGCACATATTTGCCGCTGATTTGGAAAGAGCAACAACCATCTTAAACGCACTGAAATCAGAATTAAATTCCTGATATTTTTTGAGAATCTTCTTTTATATTCACAATATATCTGTATATTTGCAACCTTTAAAAAGGCCTCGTGGCGCAACTGAATAGCGCACTTGATTACGGCTCAAGAGGTTACTGGTTTGAATCCAGTCGAGGTCACTTTTAATGGGTATAAAAACTCTCAAAAACCGCATAAGTCTTATGATTTATGTGGTTTTTGAGTTTTTAGGACTTCGTTTTGCCATGATTCAATCTGGCAGGTATGTCTGCAGTTGTTTTTAAAAAGTATCGGTGAAACTGACGCATTTGTAAATTAACATTTAAGACCTTGCTTTTGATTTAACTCTTCATATGGACAGGCAAGCATGCATTTGCCGCACCTGCTGCTTAAAGCAATGGTGTTCCCATTGAAACAGTCTACTAAGTAGCGGAAAGAAAAGCAAGTAAGGATGTAAACAAGACGCAAAACAGTACTTTTAAAAAAGCATGGAACCATTAAAGACTGATCTGAAACATACCCTTTTACACTCCTCTTTGGATTCGCAAAGATTCGCACCAAAATATTCTCAATTTGGCTTCAACTGTTTGTTCTTAAAAATTTAAAGGCTTTGGTGAGATGCCCTTCGACAGTTTTAACAGAAACATCTATGTATTCTGCGATTTCAATATTTGTAAGACCTTCATTTTTACTAAGCATAAATGTCTCCTTGCACTTTTTTGGCAAATTGCCAATGCCTTCAGTAACTGATTTTATTTTTTCCTTAAGTAAGTCGGTATTTTCTTCATCTACTAGTTCATTTAGAGATTCCATATACACACGTTCTAGTGAAGAAATCGCTTTGTTTTTATGGTACTGATTGACAAACTTGTTGTAAGCAATCTTAAAGATGAAATTTTTTAAAGAATAACTCGTATTGAGTTTTTTTCGATCCTTCCATATGCCAAAAAAAACGTCTTGAACTATATCTTTAGCCATTGCTCTGTCATTTGTCAAACTTACAGCATAACTAAAAAGTAATTTATCATAGGTTTTGACTAAAAATACGAACGCTTCTTCTTCTCCATTCTTTAATCGAGAAATTAAATCCTTTTGTTTTTTTAACCTTTTAAACATCAATAAAAACTTATTAAAACCTATGAAATAAAATGTTAACTACTTAAATATACGAAAAAAACTTAGTAAAAAAGCAAGGGTTTTAAAATTTTGCTTTGTTATATATTAAAGCAAACATGTGAAAATATGACCCCCAAAATTGAAAATACTATCGTTAAATACTTATCCAATTCAGCCAGTATTGATGAATTGAACACCCTATCAGAATGGATTGAAAACGATTCAAACAAAGAAATATTTAAAGAATTTGTTTACACCCATTTTGCAATTAATTATAGTTTGAATGACTCAGAAACTAGACTCGCAACTCATCAATTGTTGCCTAAAATCAGCAAAGAAAAATAATGCATAGCGTTAAAAAACAATCAATATTTAAATATGCAGTTGCAGCATCCGTTTTATCAATGCTCTCTCCTCCTGTTCATTGATAAAGATGATGGTGACAAAACAAAAGTGCCAAAAATAGCAAACACTGATATAATTGAACCCGGTACTAACAAAGCAACAATAACTTTGGAAGATGGGAAGATGGTTCTCATATCGCTTTGGAAAAAGGAGTTGCTTTTCGACGACACTAACAATTTATTCCAAAACACCCCCACTTGTTAAGACAGTTTTTTACACCTCAAAAAACAATTTAACTAATTAACTAATAGCAGGTTAGTGCTTTTTGATTTGATCATAAAATGGAAATAGGACAATATATTTTATAAACTCAATACTAAAACTATGAAAAAAACAATTACACTTTTAAGCATTTTGTTCGCCGCTACAATGTTTTCACAAAACTTTACAGCAGCTACTGACAAACCTTTTATAGGAACGACGGATGGCTCTGCGCATTTAGTAGATGTAGACGGTGATGGTGATTTAGACTTTTTTAATACTGGAGATCAAGGAGGTTCTGGATTTCAAGGCATCGCCCAGTTATTTACAAATGATGGTTCAGGAACATTTACATTAGTGACGGGGACCCCTTTTCCAGGTGTAGAAAGTGTTGGGTCAGAATTTGCAGATATTGAAGGGGATGGTGATTTAGATTTAATATTAACAGGAAGTATTTCAGGAGGTAGAATAGCTCACCTGTATTTAAATGATGGTACTGGAGCATTTACATTAGATGCCTCTCAACCTTTTAAAGATGTGAGTGTTGGTGATGTAATCATTGAAGATTTGGATGGAGATTCCGATTTAGATGTTATTATTTCAGGGTACAATACAGCAGCTGAAGCAAGAATTGCAGAGGTGTATAAGAATAATGGAGCAAACCCAGCAGTATTCACGATATTTACAGCAAGCCCTGCATTTGCATTAGCTAACGAAGGTGATGTAGATGTTGCTGATACAGATGGCGATGGCGATTTAGATTTATTAATTACAGGTGATGATGGGCCTGGAGAATTGACAAAATTTTATACAAATGATGGTACAGGTGTTTTTACGGAAAATGCCACCGCTTCAGCCTTGTTCACAGATATGAGAGATAGTGATGCAGATTTTGCTGATGTGGATGGAGATGGCGACCAAGATTTGTTGATTAATGGGCGGTTTGGAAGTTCAGATAGAGAAGCGGAGTTATACTTAAATGATGGTACCGGTACATTTGCATTGGCAGCAGGAACACCATTTATTGGGGGCAATGCAGGAACCGTAGACTTTTTTGATGTAGATAATGACGGTGATATGGATGTATTGCTCTCAGGCTATGAAAACTCTAGTCCAAACAGAAACACAAGGTTATATAGCAATGATGGTGATGGAAATTTTACAGAAGAAACATCAGAAACAATTACAGGAATAAACAACGCAGATATTGCCATGGGAGACATCGATGGAAATCTTACAAAAGACATTGTAATTGTAGGGTATTCAAATACACGAATAGCAGAACTATACACAAATAATGGTGCCGTCTTAAGCATAGACAATACAGAAGTATTGAATGGAATCTCTATCTATCCTATTCCTTGTAAAGGAGAATTGTTTGTTAGATCTGAGCGAAGTGATATAAAGAACATGCAGGTACTTGATATTACAGGAAGTCTCTTGAAAAATATCATCCCTAACAATTCTACAATGGATGCTTATTCAATGGATGCTTCTTCGTTGCCAAATGGACTCTATGTTCTTAAAATTTATTTTGAAACAACTTCTCCAATAATTAAAAAATTTATCAAGAATTAGCTTTGTTAAAATCCAAGTGAAATTAGCAAGCCTATTTAAGGTAATTATAACATCGTACAAGGTATTCAACAGGAAAGGTCTTTCGTGTAAAAAGACTCCTTACACGGTGTTTTAATTCCTTATTTGACCATAGAAAAAAAAGCGCAGTAAAACTGAGCTTTTCTTTGCAACACTTTAACAAATGACAATGCGTAGAATTGTTTCCTTTCAAACTCAACTACAAACACAAAACCAGGAGAAAAAAACAAGTTTCTAAAGAAACAAGTACCTGATAACGAAAATATTGTACCTAATTCCAAACGTCTTAAATGGCGCGTCTTTATTTCTGCAACGATTAGTTATAGAGTTTGTTTTATGTCTGTAGATTGAGTTTTAGTGGCATTTTTAGAAACTATGATCGCTGGAATTGTTTCAGATAATTTCTGGTTGATGATTGTTCTTGGTTGTTTGGGTTGGGGTCTTTACTTAAGACAACGTGCCAATCATTAATTATTTCCAAAAAACAGCGTAAATGGCTGTTAAAATGATCATTATTGCAAAAGATCCAATATTGAACAATGGACTTGTTTTGAATGATTTTTTTGAAATTAAAATTCCTTTTTCATCATCTTTCCCTTTGTGTTGAATCAAACTTACAATTGCAATTATTACCATTGTTAAAATTGCAGTATACCCCATTTGATCCATCCATGGTAAATCCACAAAAAACAAACGATTCGACCATCCTTTTGGAGCTACCTTAAAATACATAGCTATCGGAATTGAAGTCAAAGCTCCAATAATAGCAGCTTTGTTTGTGGCTTTTTTCCAGAAAAGGCCTAACAAGAATATCGCTAAAATACCAGGACTTACAACACCTGTATATTCTTGAATAAATTGAAATGCTTGATCAATCCCTCCAAGTAATGGGGCGGTAATTGATGCTAATACCAAAGCAATTGCGGCGGAAATTCGACCAACATTTACCGTTTTCTTATCCCCTGCATCCTTGTCAATATATTCCTTGTAAATATCCATCGTGAAAATTGTTGCCGTAGAATTCAACATGGATGCCAAAGAGGATACTATTGCAGCGGTTAATGCAGCAAACGCGAGACCTTTTAATCCAACAGGTAGCAATTGAAGCAACCAAGGATAAGCTTTGTCCGACTGACCTACTGATGGCAGATTTTGTTGTCCTATTTCACCCAAAGTTGACAATAATTCTGGGTTGTTTACAATAGTGTAAGCTGCTATGCCAGGAACAACGACAATAAGAGGAATGAAAAGCTTTAGAAATGCAGCAAATAGAATTCCCTTTTGAGATTCTTTTAAGGATTTAGCTGCTAAAGTCCTTTGGATAATATACTGATTAAACCCCCAATAATACAAGTTAGCAACCCAAAGACCCCCAACTAAAACACCTATTCCCGGTAAGTTTTTAAATTCTGGATTTGAGGCATCCAATATCATGGAAAACCTTTCTGGAGCTGTTTGGTAAATTGCTTTGAATCCTGCCATCACACCTTCTCCTCCTGACACCGTATTCAAGACCAAATAAGTAGTCACTACTCCTCCTAAAACCAAAAACACTACTTGTATTACATCTGTCCACGCAACTGCAGAAAGCCCCCCGTACAAAGAATAAGCTGCTGCAAAAAGTGACAATCCTACAACTCCATAAACCACAGGAATCCCCATGATTGTTTCTAAAGCGAGAGAACCTAAATAAAGAACGGAAGCAAGGTTTACAAAAACATAGAGCCCTATCCAAAACACTGCAAGTATTGTTTTTAAATTGGTAGAAAATCGTTTTTCAACAAATTCCGGAATGGTATACAGCCCCTTTTCAATAAAAATTGGCAGAAAATATTTACCAACAATTATCAATGTCAAGGCTGCCATCCACTCGTAAGATGCAATCGCCAACCCCAATGCAAATCCAGATCCGGACATGCCAATAAACTGTTCAGCAGAAATATTTGCTGCAATCAGGGAAGCCCCAATTGCCCACCAAGGCAAGGATTTACTTGCAAGAAAATAATCTTCTGCATTCTTTTGATGGCCTTTTTTATCTCTTGACACCCATAAGCCTACTCCAAGAATCAAAACAGCGTAACATATAAATATCAAATAATCTAAAAATTGAAAATTTCCGGTCATGAGCATTGTTTTGGTTCGTTCTTATTTTTTTGTGTAATGTGTTGTACTTAAATTTTTCAAAGCAACAGCAGCTTGTTCGGCAGTAATATCCCTTTGCGGATTGGCAAACATCTCGTAACCAACCATGAATTTTTTTACTTCTGCCGAACGCAAAAGAGGAGGATAAAAAGACATATGGAAATGCCATTCTGGATGCTCAAAATCTGTTGGACTTTGATGTATCCCAGAAGAATACGGAAAAGAAGTCTCAAACAAATTATCGTATTTTGTCGTTAAATCCTTAATCATTTCAGCAAACGCTTGCTGCTCTTCACTGTTCAATTGTCCAATATGATGGTACTGATCAATAGGCACAATCATCGTTTCATATGGCCATACTGCCCAATATGGAACCAGTGCTACAAAATGATCATTTTTTAAAATGATTCTTTCATCTGCTGCTATTTCTTGAGCAACATAAGCTTGGAGTAAACTTTTTTTATTGACATCCCAATATTTTTTTTGTTGTACTTGTTTCTTCAACACTACTTCTGGAATAGATCGCTGTGCCCATATTTGACCGTGTGGATGTGGATTACTACACCCCATTATACCACCTTTATTTTCAAATATTTGAACGTGATTTATCATTGGATTGCCCCCCAGTTCTGCATATTCTTTTTTCCACAAGTTAATGATGTCGTGTATTTCTGAAGCAGACATTAATGGCAATGTCAAGGAATGATTGGGAGAAAAACAGATCACTTTACACAATCCCGCTTCAGTTGAAGCTTTCAACAACCCGCTACTAAAAGTATTTTCTTCTGTATCTTCTAATAATGCGGAAAAATCATTTTTAAAACTATAGGTTCCTGAATAATCTGGATTGATGTCTCCACTGGCTCTTTTATTTGTGGGACACAAATAACATCCCTCATCATAGTTCGCTTTTTTAATAGGGATTGATTTGTCCGTTTTTCCTTGCCATGGACGTTTTGTTCTATGTGGAGAGACCAATACCCATTCGTCTGTTAAAATATTGTACCTTCTGTGTGGCTGTGTGTTAATTACTGACTCCATATTCTATTTTTTTAACCCCATCACTGATGGTTGTTATAATTGATGACAACTTTATGGCATGCTTTTCTTCATAAGCAGCTGATACATTTTCGATGAATTCACCAACTTTATCTTTATGAACAATATTGATGGTACAGCCACCAAACCCCCCTCCCATCATTCTCGAGCCAACTACAAAATCTAAAGCTTTCGTTTGTGCTACTAAAAAATCAAGCTCTTTGCAACTTACTTCATACAAATGCTGTAGTCCATGATGGGATTTGTACAAACACTCACCAAAACCTTTTAAGTCCTTTTTTTTCAAACAGTTAGCAGCCTTTAAAGTTCTCTTGTTTTCCTGAGTAACATACAATGCTCTATTGTATATTTTAACTGGTAGAACATTTTTAAATTCCTCCACGATCTTTATGGGAATTTCTGTTAGAAAATGATAGTTAGGATGCTTTTTCTTGATCGCAACAAGTGCCGTGTCACATTCATCTCTTCTAACATTGTATTCACTACTTGCTAGGCTATGTGACACATTGGAATTAAGCAATACAACTACATAAGGCTCAAAATCTGCTTTTATCAATTCATAATCCAAAGTTTCGCAGTTTAAAAGAATCAAATGATCTTTTTTCCCTTTTACCACTGCAAACTGATCCATAATCCCACATTTTGTACCAACAAAAGTGTGTTCTGCATCTCGTGATAATTTTATAATCTCACAAGCTGTAAGACCAATATCAAATAACTCATTTACACCCTCGGCAATGCCACATTCCAATGCTGCTGAAGAACTAATACCTGAACCCAATGGCAGATTGCTCTCAATAACACAATCAAAACCTTTGACAGAAGCTGGTTTTAATACGTTTATATGGAACAGCACACCCAATACAAAATTTTGCCATTCCACATCACTTCGAACTAAATTGTTTAAATCAACTTTAAAACTGCTTTTAAAATTACTCGAAAGCACCTCACACGTGTTGCTGTTGTTTTTCCTAAAACTCAACGTAATTTTTTTGTCTATCGCAGCGGGCAACACAAAACCTCCGTTGTAATCAATATGCTCTCCTATCAGATTTATTCTGCCAGGTGATTCAATGACTACTTCACTAAAAAATGTTTTGTTGTCTAACATCGCTTAACTGTTTTTAATGATTTCTTTGAAAAAATCCACAATACTTATCTGACGATATCTTAAAGTGATTTTCTAATCATAAGATTTGCAGGGTTTTCAATCTTCACATTCTCTTTGTTCATTATCATTTGAGCCAATCGTTTTCCCATTTCTTTGAAATCGGTTGAAATGGTGGTAATCCCTCCTTCAACAATCTCTTTTAGCAAGGTGTCATTGTAGGATATAATTCCGATATCCTCAGACAATATCAAACCTTCTTTTTTTATTTTTTTAATGATTATAATGAGCCCCCTGTCTTCAGGAATAACAAAAATTTCACCAGCTATTGGTTTTCTATGATCCAAAGAATCGACTATTTCATTTCCAAGATTGTTCTTTTTACAAAAAAAATTAAATCCTTCAAGCAACCCTTGTGGCTGCTTATTTTCATCAAACAAAAGAATGATCTTTTCATACTTTTTAATTGCATACAACGCATTGTTAAGACCCTTTATGATGTCATTTTGGAAATTTTGATAAATGGCAGGATACTGGGCTAGCTCCTTATGTGTCTGGTCTAAAATATAAACTTTGTCTTTTGGCAATCTATCAATAACCTGGTGGGTATGAGGTAAATTTGCAGGCATTATTACATAACAACTGTAATCCCCAATGTTGTCATAAATCAATTTACTAAACACCTTCTCATTAAAATGATGAAAGAAAATATCGACCTGAACACCATCACCAAGATTATTAATAAAGGAATTGTATAAGTCTTCTTTAAACGAATTGAATTCATCAAACAACAAAAATATTTTTTGATTTAACAAAACATCTTCGCTCGCAACATAAAAACCTTTCCCTGCTATTGATTCAATGACTCCTCTACATCTCAATTCGTTAAATGCTGTAAAAACGGTATCTCTTGAAACCTCGTGTTTGTCTTTTATACTATTCAGTGAAGGCAACTTATCTCCTTTTCTAAGAGATCCATTTACAATTGCTTCTTCAACAGAAGTGATGATTTGTTTGTACCTAGGTACTCCAGATTTTTTTATTATTGAAACAATATCCATAAAGTAAATATAATAAAAAAATTCCAAAAACATACTAGTCCGTACCAGATGGACTTATTGATATGAAATTTGATAAAGCTAATTTTTCAAAAAAACAAACTTGCTTTTCTTATATTAGCCTCGGATACCTCTCTTACGATATGAAAAAAACCCCCACACTTTTGGCTTTGATTTTCTGTCTTCAAAGTTTTGCACAACAAGACAACCAGTACCTTCAAAATTCAAAAAAAGCGAATCGTTTTCAAGTTGCCACGCAAGTCATTAAAAATAACATTCTTACCATTCCAGGAGACTTCAAAGAAATGGGAAAGGCCTTTTCTAATGACTGGAAAAGAACAGCTACTTATGCTGGAGGAATGCTAGGCCTAATCGCTGTAGACAAATACACCACCCAATTTATGCAAGATCACATTGAGGCAAATGTCGTATACAGGCTCCCCAATTACAAAATCTTAAACAGCGATTTTCAATGGTTTAATGGAGAGGACTTGTACATTACTGCCTCAATTGCAAGTTTGTATGCCGGTTCTCTAATTTTAAACAGTGAAAAAGGACAAATTGCTGCGACCAATGCCATCAAATCACTTGGTTATTCTTTTGTCATCTCACAATTGCTTCTAAAATCTGTATTTGCCAGAGAACGCCCGCAAGCAAAACTCAGTGACCGCAATTTTGAAAGCAGTGGAAACACCAAAAACAACTGGGATTTCGGTAATTTTCGCCCCATTAGTGGTGGTCCTGGAGGACCTGGATCTGCATTTCCGTCGCTTCATGCCACTGCTTTTTTTGCATTTGCCAAAGTAATGCAGATGGAATTTGACAACTATTGGATTCCTTACTCATTTATGACTCTGGTGTTTATGTCAAAATTTGAAGGCCATCAACACTGGGTCTCGGACATGGTGTTTGGAGGCATCCTCGGAACGGTTATTGGAAGGTCCGTCGTCAACAACAGCCGAAAACACCGTGCTAAAAAAGAAAACCAACTGGATCAATTCGCTTTTAAAAAGCGTAAAATTCAAAAAAAAGTAATCCCTCAGCTCTCTCAATCGATGGTTGGATTGCAATTGATTGGAAATTTCTAAGGATTTTTTTCTTCTTCGAAACGCAAACCCAAAATAGTGTTTTTGAATTTATCATTTTCCTCCATTCGCTGCTTTCGAGTTGCGTACACTTGTAGAATTGCATTTTCAATTTCTGTGTTTTTTGCATAGCCGTTAAAAACCCTTCGAATCATGGAAGCCGAATAGCGAGTTCCTCTTCGAGAAGATACTTTTTTTGACCGCAACAAAAAACCTACTTCACGTGTATAATTGTGACCTAGAAGTATTTTTAACAAAATTCTTTCCTCTTTTTTTATCATAGCAGCAATCATTAATTGCAGAAACATTCTATATTTGTAACAACTCTATAACAGGTTAGTAACAAATGTTTATCCCAAACGCTATACTAAGTAAAGACAATTAGTTTTAAAAAACAAATAATTATACCTGAATTATGGCATCTAAAGAAAAAATAATCAAGTATCTAGCGTACAAAGGGATTAGTCAAAGAAAATTCTCTCTAAAGACAGGGCTGTCAGAAGGGATTCTTCGGGCGGGCAAAGATTTGGGGGTAGACAAAATGCGAATAATCAAAGAGCACTGTCCAGATTTGAATATGGATTGGGTCATCTATGACGAAGGCGACATGTTGCTGCCCGATCAGGTTAAAGAACCAGCGAGCAGTTATGCCAAATTTCCAGAAGAAAAGTCGCTCAAACAATTTGTTTTTGAATGCATTGACGAATACTTTATAAAAAGAAAAGAAAAATAAACCCTACACCTACTCCAACCGTTTTAAAAACGCTTCTTCCGAGAGCAAAGGTATTCCAAGTTTTTCCGCTTTTTCCAATTTACTTGGACCCATTTGGGCCCCTGCAATTACAAAACTTGTCTTTTTAGAAATGGAACTCGATACTTTCCCTCCATTGTCTTCAATTGTCTTTTTGAGCTCGTTTCGACTCAAAGAATAAAAAACACCAGACACCACGAAAGTCTGACCTCTTAAAATATCAGACTGGTTTTCCAACTGAGTTTGCGACAATTCCAATTGCAGCCCAGAGCGTTTCAATCGGGCGATTAGTTGAATGCTAAAAAGGTCATTTGAAAATTCGACAATACTACTCGCAATCTTATCGCCGATCTCATCCACTTGAAGCAAGTCTTCAAAGGAAGCCGACATCAAAGCGTCAATGTTCTTAAAATACTTGGCGAGCTTTTTGGCAACGGTCTCTCCTACAAAGCGAATCCCCAAAGCAAAAAGCACTTTTTCAAAAGGAATTTCTTTTGATTTCTCAATACCAGCAACCACGTTCAACGCAGATTTCTCTGCCATGCGCTCCAAAGGAATCAATTGGGACACCTCCAAATCGTAGAGGTCGGCATAGTTGCTCACCAAACCTTTTTTGCGCAACAAGTCAACAGTTTCTCCTCCCAAACCTTCGATATCCATGCATTTTCTACTGATAAAATGCTGAATCCTTCCTGTGATTTGAGGGGGACATCCAAACTCATTTGGGCAAAAGTGCTTCGCATCTCCTTCTTTGCGAATCAAAGGGGTAGCACATTCGGGGCAACGGGCTGCATAAATTGTTTTCATAGCTGAAAAAGGACGTTTTGACAAATCCACTCCGACTATTTTAGGAATGATCTCTCCGCCCTTTTCAACAAATACCTGATCTCCAATGCGCACATCCAATTTAGAAATCTGATCTGCATTGTGCAATGAAGCCCTTCGGACCGTGGTTCCTCCCAACTGCACAGGTGCCAAATTGGCGACAGGTGTAATTGCACCTGTTCGCCCAACTTGGTAAGTGATGTCTTCCAAAAGTGTTGCCTGTTGTTCTGTTTTGTACTTATACGCGATGGCCCAACGGGGTGACTTTGCCGTATAACCCAATTCTTCTTGTTGTCTCAAGGAATTGACTTTGATCACCACACCATCTGTTTCATAAGGCAACTCATGACGAAGTGCATCCCAAGTGCTCACAAAAGAAAGTACTTCCTCCATGTTGTGAGCTACTTGCATCGTTGAAGGAACTTTAAACCCCGCTTTTCTAGCAGCTTGCAAAAGCGCTGAATGCGTAGCATAAGAACTGTTTTCTGAAACCACTTGGTACAACAAACAGTCCAAAGGCCTTTTAGACACCTCAGCACTGTCTTGCAATTTCAAACTTCCACTAGCCGTATTTCTTGGATTGGCATACAAATCTTCACCAGAAGCCGTCCGGTCTTTGTTCATTTGATAAAAACCTTCCAAAGGCAAAATGATTTCGCCACGTATTTCGAAAGTGTTTAAAAATTCGTTCTGCAACTGTAATGGCAAAGAGCGAATGGTTTTGATATTAGTAGTCACATCGTCCCCTTGAAAACCATCTCCTCGTGTGACTGCTTTGACCAATGCGCCGTTTTCATAATAAATGTTGATTGAAGCACCGTCGTATTTCAATTCACAAGTATAAGACACAGGGCCTTCTACAATTTTTTTGACACGTGCCTCCCAATCCAACAAATCTTCCTTTGAATACGAATTGTCCAAAGAATACATGCGGTTTTTATGAACCACTGTCTCAAAATTTTTGGTCACGGTTCCGCCAACGCGTTGGGTGGGAGAACTGGGGTCTTTGTACTGAGGATAAGCAGTTTCCAAAGCCTCCAAATCCTTCAACAAAACATCAAATTCGTAATCTGAAATTTGGGCTTTGTCCAACACGTAGTAATTGTAATTATGGGCGTGCAGGTCTTTCCTTAGTTTTTCTATCTTCTGTACTATCGGGTCTGTCATTTCAATAAGAATTCTTTGCTAAAAATAGGGTTATTTTTTGATTATTTCACAGTTCTTAAAACCGTTTTTACAAAGCCAATTGAAATTTTTTCTACTGTATTTGACAATAAAAAAAAGCCGACACAAAACGGTCTCGGCTTTCAATCAGCAAGCATTCAGCGCTCTTTCCTATCTAAAAATATAGTTTTCTTTTTCTCCGTCAGCATTTAAAATACCCAGTTTTACAAAGCCAAACCGAGCCTTTTTGGAAAGTTCTTTTTCCACATCATCAACATTGTTTATTTCTTTTCCGTTGATTTCCAACAACACACTGCCTTCCTTTACTCCCAAGGACTTGAGTTGCTCATTTTGAATGTTTGTAATTTTAACACCGTGTGAGAGGCTCTTCTTATGTTGTTCTTTGAAAACCATCTTTTCAACCGAAAACCCGAGTGAATTCACTACTATTGTGTTGTTTTTAGTGAGCTTCAACTCTTTGGTCAGCAAACGAGCGTCTCTGAGTACCGAGACTACAATAGTCTCACCGGGACGTTTGGCATTCAATTGGCCTTTTAGATCCGAAAACTTTGTGATTTTTACATCGTTTATCTTTACTATCACATCCTCCACTTGCAAGCCTGCCTTTTCAGCGCCTCCTCCTTCCGTGATAGCCAGTATTTTGACCCCTTCCAGGTTGTCTTCTTTCGGGTCGTATTGAATTCCGATCAAAGCTTTTTGCACATTGCCATACTCCATCAAATCCTCTACAACTTTTTTGGCAATGTTGGAAGGCACAGCAAAGGAATAGCCCACAAAAGCACCCGTTTTTGATGAGATAGCTGTATTGATACCGATCAATTCTCCCCGGGCATTCACTAAAGCACCCCCACTGTTCCCTGGATTGACGGCTGCATCTGTTTGAATGAATGATTCGATGTTGGTATTGCCTTCTAAATCTCTTCCCTTGGCACTGACAATTCCTGCCGTTACAGTGGAAGTCAAATTGTACGGATTTCCGACAGCCAACACCCATTCTCCTACCTTCACACGGTCAGAATCCCCAAATAAGATGGGCTCAAAATGAACTCCCTCAATCTTTAAAAGAGCAATGTCATTGTTGGGGTCTGCGCCCACCAAAGTCGCTTTGTACACTTTTCGATTGTTGAGCGTAACCTCAATTTCATTAGCCTCATCAATCACATGATGGTTGGTAATGATATGGCCGTCAGCAGAAATCAACACGCCGCTTCCTGTGCCCACCTGTTCAAAGCTATGCCCATTGCTCTTTCCGTAAAAAAATTCTACAAAAGGATCTCGTGTGTTTCTTACACTTGTGTTTTTAACGTGAACCACTGCATTCAAACTTCTCTCTGCTGCCAACACAAAATCTGTATTTTCAGCAGCTGCAGTAGGACTGTTTGTGAAATGGGTTGGAATGGGGATGACAGTTCCTGCAATTTTTTGAGGATGCTGAAAATTTTCAACTTTTTCAAACAACAAGCCAAAGCCTCCCAATGAAATCGCCCCACCCAAAAATGCAGCACTTAACAAATACATTGCTTTTTTCATCATATAAGAAAATTAAATTCCTGTTTTTACACTCAAAGATAAGACAGGGAATTGTTTTTTTAAAAGGCTTTAACGAATGTTTAATCTATTTTAACGAGCTTTTAACAAACAGCTGAAAAGAGAAAAAAAACATGTTGAAATTGTCAAAACCTATTTTCTCAGCAACTGATGGAGTTGAAACTTAAATCCGAAATCCAAGCTGTAAGGAGTAAAATTGCCCTCTAATGGATTCACTTTCCCAAAATGCACATAGACATTTGACTTGGGGGAAAGTATTCTTTCGATCCCAATAGCATATTGAAAAAGGAGACCACTTCCCAAGTTGATATTGCCACCACCTGCAGCCCCAAAAACGGCTTTTGTAACGAACTCCCAATGATTGTAAAACGGAATGCTGTAGGTTGCACCCAAAAGCCCCTCTGCGTAAGCTCCGTAGTCTCCTTGATAAGCCCAAACAGTCCCTCCGTGCAAACGAAAGCGGTCATTCAAATGCTTTTGAACTTCAAAACCGAGCAGCTGAAAAGAAGTCAAATAAGGCCTGCCTGACTTGTCAAGCGCCTTACTAGATGAAAAATACGTCCTGTTAAAAGTTGCAAACGACAAGTGATTTTCGCTGTAGTCACTAGCAGGCACCTTAAAATGTGTGACTCCTTTCGGAAGCTTTGTGGGGGCTAGCAATTCAAAAGATTTACCGAGGCTCAATTCGAAGTGGTTCGTCGTAAAATCTCCCCAAGGAGACCATGTTCTTCCAGTCATCAATTGGAGGTCGTAGTTATTCTTCAAACGCAGAGAAAGCCCTACCTCAGCTTGTGCAATGGCACCTCCTCCTGATTTGATTGCGCCCCCTCCACTTGGACCAAAAAGAAGATTGGTTTTCAAATAAAGTCCTTCGTTTACAAGTGCATAACGACCTCCCATCCCAACCAAAATCGACATGTATCCATCAATTCCTCCTTGAAAAGCACCATTGGTTTTGAAAACACCATGCCAATATTTATCGAGACGTTTCTCTATTTGAATCCCTACCAAACCTGCAGTTCCAAGAGGCTTTGACGCTTTGTCTGAATCGCCTCCTTTTTGCAATTGGAAATAGCGAGTACCCACCAATCCAAAACGAAACGAACGAATGCGAGGAGTAGAAATTTCTATTGCTGAAGAAGCAATTTCTTTTGTTTTAAAGTAATTATCTCCCTGCAGGCTCAGTCCAAAATGGAGCTGATTTCCTGAAATATTGCCCGTTGGAAAATCGATTCGAGAAACACCAAGGTGCAGTCCTAGGTTTCCAAGTCTTTTCTCCACAAACAAATGAGGTCGCACAATAAGTCCTCCCCCATCGTCAGCGGCACCGCCACCGCCACCGCCAATAAAACCGCCCAAATCGACAAAGAAGCCGCTCTCAAACAGTTTCATTCGCAATCCGCTTGATACGCCCAAAGTAATCAGACCGGGGCGAATGCCCTGCATGGTAGAATAAGAAGTAATTCCTAAATAACGCTCAACAGATCGATGTGAATGGCTAAAAAGATCAAAGCCAATTCCCACAAAACCCAAATCAGGTTCTTCACTCATGGAAACGGTTTCCCAACTCAAGCGGTAACGATTTGGAACCTTTTCAACCAGGTAATCTTGAGAAACTGCTGAAAAGGAAACCACTAAAAATAACCTTAAAAAGAGGTTTGGAAAACTTGCTTTGAATTTCATCTGCTGTATCGTTTAATATGTTGTTGGCTTTTGTAAAGTTGTCGAATTTTAATCTGTAAAGCCGCAAAAAACAGCGTTGTAAAAGGGCTTAGATAATTGAAAATCGCATAAACAAGATAGTCGGAAACGGAAACTCCCAAAACACTTGACTGATAGGCTCCACAGGTATTCCAAGGAATCAAAACCGAAGTTACGGTTCCCGAGTCTTCCAAAGTACGACTTAAATTTTCTGGAGCCAATCCTTTTTCTTCGTACGCTTTTTTAAACATTTTTCCAGGGATCACAATTGCCAAATACTGATCAGAGGCGATGACATTTAGTCCCAAACAACTCAGGACAGTACTCGCAAACAAACCAAAAACAGTATCCGCTATTTGCAACAGGGATTCCGTGATTTTTGAAAGAGCACCTATGGCTTCCATCACCCCACCAAAAACCATCGCAGACAAAATCAAAAGCACAGTCCACAGCATACCTTTCATACCTCCCGAACCAAACAATTCATTCAGTGCAGCACTTTCTGTTTCTATTTGCAGGTCTGTAAAAACAGCCGTCAAAAGTGTCTTTAAGCGAGATCCTGAAAGACTTTCAATCAATTCAGACTGAAAAAAGAAGGCGAATATTGCGGCCATCAGTACACCAGAGAACAAAGCCATTATGGGCTTTGTCTTTAACAAGATCAACAACACGACCGTTGCAGGTACTGCAAACAACCAAGGAGTGATGTAAAACGTATTTTCAATAATCCTAAGCAAGTTGCTCAGGTCTGCCGTACCGGTTGTTTCTATCTGAAAACTGAGAAATCCAAAAACTAGCAGAGTGATTAAAAAAGTGGGAACTGTGGTGTAAGACATGTACTTGATATGAGTAAACAAGTCTGTACCTGCCATGGCAGGTGCTAAATTTGTAGTGTCGCTTAAAGGAGACATTTTATCTCCAAAATAAGCCCCTGAGATGACCGCTCCTGCAACCATTCCAGCAGGAAAACCTAGCGCAGAACCAATCCCAACCAAAGCGACCCCTACAGTTGCAGAAGTTGTCCAAGAACTTCCCGTAGCCAAAGAAATGACGGCGGCAATCAGCACGGAAGCCGGTAAAAAAACTGGGGGACTCAAGACTTGCAATCCGTAATAAATCATTGCGGGAATGATGCCGCCCAACAGCCAGGTACCTGACAAAGCACCTACCAAAAACAAAATAAGAATGGGCACTCCCACACTTTTAATGTTGGAAACAATCTCATGAAGCATGAACGGAACCGTTACTTTGTTTGAAAGCCCTACCAGCACAGCAAACCCTGAAGCTAGCAATAAGATCCATTGATTGGAATAATCCCCAAACATAGCTCCTCCGGCAAAGAAAATATTACATGCGAGCAGCAACATTAGAAACCCTACAGACAGCCAGGCAAGACTCAATCTCAATTCACTTCGCTTTTGTCTGCTCTTCTCCATAAATGCCGAGGGGCTTTGTTAAAATTCTAAAATACTATATTCTGAGGAACTTCAAAAAAATTCAACTAGGTCTTGCAAAACAAAATGTCTATTGGGTCGCATTTTGAAGTTTTCTTGGACAACCATTGAAGATCATCCGAGGCCTCTGCAAGCCCAATTCCAACTAAAACCAAAAGACATGATTGAGCTTCGGAAGCAATGTTGGCATCGACGGCTATGAAATCTTTTTGAAATTCTTTGAAAACTACCTACTCTCATGGGCCTGTTTTCTTCATATCAAAAAGAACAAAAGCCAAAACGCATCAGGCTCCATAAATATCTTGACGAAAATGCTCCTCTTCACCTTTGACGATTTGCAAATAACTGAAATAACGGGAAGGTGCAATAATACCTTCTTCCAATCCTAATTTTACAGCGCATTTGGGCTCGTCTATGTGCATGCAGTTGTGAAATTTACAGTCTTGCTTCAATTTGAAAAACTCGGGAAAATAACCCGAAATTTCTTCTTTTTCAAAATCGACCATCCCAAATCCTTTGATGCCGGGAGTATCGATGATAAAACCCCCAAAACTCAAGGGATGCATCTCGGCAAAAGTCGTGCTGTGTTGTCCTTGTTGGTGCTGTTCAGAAATCTCCAAAGTTTTAAGGTTTAAGCCGGGTTCAATAGCATTGACTAATGTGGATTTTCCGACGCCAGAATGCCCTGAGAACAAGCTTACTTTGTCTTGCATCAAAGCTTTTACCGCATCGAGATGCTTGCCATTTTTGGCAGAAACCTCCATACAGTGGTAGCCAATTTTGGTATAGATGT
>Ga0209504_1000478_pt1 | contig 35063 bp, 31 predicted proteins | sample COGITO_mtgs_1005_FD_184791 | JGI IMG/M metagenome (GOLD analysis project Ga0209504, IMG submission 184791) | Pelagic marine microbial communities from North Sea - COGITO_mtgs_100511 (SPAdes) (version 2) | ecosystem: Environmental > Aquatic > Marine > Epipelagic ...
GTGCCGTTGCGGCGATTGGATATCGCGAGACGCTTGAGTATTTAAAAGGTGCAATTCAGCTCAAGTCACTCGCTCCGGCGATCGTGCAAAGCACCAATCATTTGGTGAAGAAGCAGGGCACCTGGTTTCGCACTCAGATCCGTAAGCCGGATCAGCTGATCACTTTCTAGTCTGGCTGGAAAAAGAAGGCTTTTCGCCGATTACTGAAAATGGTGTCGGAATGCCCTGTGCTCTCTGTCACAAATACCAAGTTTTGTAGCGAGCGGGTTTACTCCGCGATTGTGTGTCGCTTTGAGTCGATCTCGGGAATCGCGATCCTAGGATGAACCCAGTCACTGCCGGCAGAGCTGGTCTACCGAACCATTCCGATAAACCAAAAAAAGGCCCACAGCCGAGCAGTTGAATGCTCGGCGGTAGGCCGTGTTGCTCAATTAAGAGTTTTTAATTATGGTTATGGCCTGCGTGTGTGTCGGCCGCTGCTGGTGTCGTTGCCGTTGCGGAAACTGGTGCTGGCTGTGGCTTGACGTATTCAATCGTGGCGCTGTCGCGGAGGCTTTGGATGTAGGCCTGTGTTCCTCCGGCTTTTGCGCTTTCGATCAGTTGGCGAGCCGCCATGCCGGTCTTGATGTTTTCCTTGAGATCTTCAAGTGTCATGCCTTGCGCCGCGAGCTCGGCCTCAAAAGTCATTCCCGCAGGAATGGAGGTTTTGATCTCTGCGATGTTGGCCTCCACTTCTTCGTCTGTAACGATGATGTCTGAGCCTGCGACGGCGATGGAGATGAGTTTTTCGGCAATGGCATTCTTCTCTGCCATCTTAAATGCCTGCGCCTTGATTTCGTCCGAGATAGGTGCCCCCTGAGCTAGCGTCTGATAATGCTGAAGCATCATGTCGGCAATCTTTTGGAGATCCGCTTGGGTGATCACTTCGTCATTCACGCGGATGACGACTATTTCGTCCGCAGCGGGCGTTGCAGCGGACTCGCTGACAGGTGCAGTTTCGAGGTCTGCAGCAAATGCGCTTGCGGACAGTAGTAGGGCAGTTGTGAATAGTGCTTTGAAGGTCTTCATATGAATCAAATTATTCAACGAATGGTTGGTTTTTTTGTTAAAAGGAGCAGTGAGGATCAAAGAGGAATTGAGGAAGGCAAACGAATATGGTTGGTGGTGCCTTCGTCATGCTCGATTGAGCAAAACTAGTTTGGTTGTAGTAAAAACGTTTAAATTGTACGACTTTACTGGCCAATTCAACGCATCGTCAGGGTGGGGGGTGGTCAGTTTAATCTGGCATTGAGCAAGCTCAATTCATGCCATTCAATCGTGTGGATCGCTTACTGTTTGATCGCTTCGATGTTAATCGTGATGTCGACCTCTGTACCGACAGCGGGCTTGCCGCCAAGGATGCCCCATTCGGTGCGGTCAATTTGTGTGGTGGCTTCCCACCCGGAAAGCTGTGCGCCCCTCATGCCTGGGCCGAAACCTAAGAGATCGACGTTGAGTATTACTTCTTTGGTGGTTTCGAGCATAGTGAGATGGCCCGTTACTTTGAAGCTGTCCTTATCGTCGGTCTTTACCCAGTGGGTTGATTTAAAAGTAATGAGTGGGTGTTTCTCGGCAGCAAAGTAATCGTCCTGCTGTAGATGAGTGTCGCGCTTTTTATTAGCGGTGTTCACCGAGGGCACTGTGATAATCGCTTCGACGCTGCTGTTGCTAAGGTCGTCACGATCGACGGTGAGGGTGCCTTCGAATTGATTAAATGAGCCGGTCGTTTTGGAAACGAAGTGTCGGATGCTAAATTTGACCGATGAGTGCGTTGGATCGATTTTGTAGATTTCGACTTCTGCAGCAGCGTAGAGGCTGCTAACTGCAAGGGCGAGAGTCAGGAGTAGTGGTTTAGTCATAGTTTAGATGAAATCGGCAAGGTCCTCTTCGGTGCCTTGCGTGGTAAGAATAAAGACTTGTTCGCCTTCGGTCCATACTTTGAAGGCTTGTTGCTGGGCCTCAAAAACTTTGCTTTTCTGGCCCTTGCAAGGGGTGCAGTCGTTGGGGACACGTGCCTTATCCACGGTGATCAAGTGATAGGCTTGGCCGTTTTTGAAGCAAATCATGCTCAGTTTGGTGCCATCGTAGTCGAAGGTGACGCAACCGATGGTGGTAAGCTGTTTGAGTTGCTGTGGGATATGTGCTGGGTTCGGCATCCCTGTGCTGGCAAGGTGACTTTGTAAGTCGCCGACTTGTTCGCCGCGTTTGTCAAATTTCGAGCCGTTAAATTCGCTGATTTGTTGCGCGAGGAATTCGATCATATTCGGCACACCTGCGGTAGCGATTATCGGCGTTGCCTCTGCTGCAGGTTGATCGCTGTTGGCCAGTTGCGTTGGCGCTTCGTTGCGAGGCACGACGAGGGCGACTCCGGCGATGGCAAAGATTGCGGCAATTCCCATCCATGGCCGGAACCCAGCGCGCTGGTTGGAGCGATTCGCGGGCTGCGGAAAACGGCTGGTGTGGTGGTCTTGCTCGGCGCCTTCGGCCTTGTTGCCGATTAATAGCTGCGATTGGACGGCGTGGGCACGCATGCCGGCCAAAATGGCGGCTTTGAGATCGGCAGGTGGTTCGACGCGGTTGAACTTTGCACTGATTCTGGTATCGAGCGCCTGTTGCTCTTCGAACCAGGCGCGCAGTTCGGCGTCTTGGTTGAGCAGCTCAAGTGCTTCGGCGATCAGTGGGTCGTCGCGGTCCTCGCTGTTGTCGGGACGACAGAGCTGGAGAATATATTGTGCTTCTTCGCGGTCCATAGCTTAAAGGGTGTTTGCCGAAGTTTCGGTCTCTTTACGTTTGAAGATCTCGCGGAGCTGCGCTTTGCCGCGAGAGAGGCGAGACATGATCGTGCCAATCGGCACATCAAGGATTTCGGCGATTTCTTTATAAGAAAGATCTTTGAGATAGAACAGGGCGACTGGCTCGCGGTAAACGGCATCGACTTCTTGGAGAGCTTCGACGGCGAGATGACCATCCATGCTGCGGCGCACGTGGGGCTCCACCGAGCCGCCGATATTTTCGAGTATTTCGGGCTCGTAGCTATCGATACGGGCGTCTTTACGACGGCGGCGCAGAAATTCGCGGTAAAGAGTGGTGAACAGCCATGACTTGACCTTGGATTTGTCGCGCAGCGAATCACCTTTTTCAGCATATATGAAAAAGGCCTGTTGGGCTAAATCGCCTGCCTCATGCTCGTTTTTGGCTAGACTGTAGCCGAAACGATAGAGCGGTTGGTAGTAGGCACTCACTATTTCTTCGAAGTTCAAATTGGATTCTGTGGTCATGTGAGTGGAATCGATGGTCGCTTATTCCGAGAAAAATGAAGCGGGTAAATTTGAGAGTCGTTGTCGGGCTATACAATGAGCATGGCGTCGCCATAACTGTAAAAGTTATAGTTATGCTCAATCGCCTCGGCGTAAAGTGCCAATAGCCATTCAATGCCCCGTTCGTCGCCGGGACTTAAAAATGCTGAAACGAGGCAGAGCAGCGTCGATTTCGGCAGGTGGAAGTTGGTGATCAGCGCATCGACGGCCTCGAGGCGGGCGGGCGGGTAGATAAAGATGTCGGCCTCGGCCTGCACCGATCCCGCTGGAGTCAGGCAAGTCTCGGGTGCGCTTTGGCTACGCCGCATCGCATCTTCAATCGATCGCACCGAGGTGGTACCAACCGCGACTCGCGGGCCCGGGCTGGTTTGCTGGAGCGATTCAAAGGCAGTGGCGGGAATCTCATACCACTCGTGGTGAATGTTGTGGTCGAGGATGTTATCGACCTGAATGGGGTGAAACGTGCCGATGCCGACTTGCAGGGTAAGGTCGTGAAATTGAGCGCCGCGAGCTTCGAGGCGGGCAATTAGATCGGGCGTAAAGTGCAGGCCGGCAGTGGGTGCGGCTACAGCCACGCGTTTGTCGTAATCGGCGTAGACGGTTTGGTAGCGCTCGTTGTCGTTGGCGCGGCGCGGGTCGTCGATCGTGCGTTCGATATAGGGCGGCAGAGGCATAATGCCAAGCCGTTCGGACAGGTCGGTCACGGACTCGTCGCGCACCGGGTGGAAGCGCACGCGGTAGTTACCATTTTCGCCGGCGTTGAGCACTTCAGCGCTGTATTCGCCGTCGATGCCGAAAGTGCCGACTTGTAGGGTCTTCTTGCCGGGGCGTAGCAGGCACCACCAGGTGACGGCGTCTTCTGCGGGCTGTAGCAGTAGACATTCGACCTTACCGCCGCTGGGACGCTGACCAAAAATACGGGCCTTGAGCACTGCCGCGTTATTGCGAAAGAAGCGCGCGTTGGCGGGCAAATGATCGCCGATTTGAGCAAAAGTTGTGTGTGTGATTTGGCGGGTCTTGCGGTCGACTACCATTAGCCGTGAGGCATCGCGCTGAGCGGCGGGCTCTTGTGCAATGCGTGCGATGGGGAGGTGGTAGTCAAATAGGGCGCTGTCCATTCAGAGGCTTTTAGACGGGGAATCCGAAAGTGTGAAGTGGGAAGTTATGTTTTTATGATAACTGATACAGCCATTTTGATCAATCACCGCAAATGTCCTTGCGACGGGATTTTTAAAAGAGCTATAGTCCTTGGTTCAGTATCCCCCTATGCCTGCTCGTGCATCCAGTCGTGTTTATAATCAAGCCGCCCTTGAAGTGTGGTTCGAGAATGTGGCGCTCGATTGGGAGACTTTTTTCTCTAAAGAGGCACTGCAGTGGGGACGCGAAATTTACCTGAAAGGCCAAATATCGGGGGTCGAATTAGCGGATAAGGATGTGATCATCAATTGCGCCTTTGCGCGTAAGGACACCTGCTACGTTGTGGTTGAGTGGGGTCCTGAGGGGCCTATTGTGCGTTGTTCGACCGAGGATAATGCGATGGGCGATGCGGTCGCTGTCGGTGGGTTGTATGAGGTTGAAGAGTTGATCGCAGATGAGATCGACCCGCTGCCTTATGTGCCCGAACCGAAGCCAGACCTGCAAGAAGCGGCCATCGTGGCAACGGCGCTGGCTAAGCAACAGAGCTCAACAGTAAATGCGCAGCAGTCTGAAGAGCCGCCGGCCCGCCGGTTGACCCCGCATTTGGAAGGGCTTAGCACGGGCCTGCGAATGACGGCGTATTGGGTGAATGCTGATTTCTCGCGTGAAGCGGCGTTTCAAGCTGAGGGTACTAAGATGTCGAGTTCGGAGCGCGAAATTCTGGTCCGACTGACGGCCCTGGCCAAGGAGGTCGGATTCACATTTCGTCGCGATTCAAATTACTTTTTAATGCATGACCCAGAGCGGATTGCGCCGTTTTTTTCGCATGCGCGCAAGCGTTGGGAAAAAATCTTTGGCTATCTCGATCTCGATCTGGATGCGCAAAGCTTGGCGGAGGGCGTGCAGCAGGTGAAGATTATTGGCCGCGTTGAATCGGCGGGCAAGGCTGAGATGCGTGTCGATTGGCGGTTAAAGTTGGGTAAACGCTGGCTCGACCCCGAAGATGCGGAGCGCTTGGCCAAGGCGGGGCGTGGCACGCATATTGTGAAGGGGCTCGGCTTGGTGCAGATTGCCGAGGAACAAACTGAAGCGCTTGCGGAATGGCGCGTGGCGGCCGCAGCTGAATCGGAGGCAGCACAAACTTGGCCGCGTTATATGGTATTTTCGTTGTTTGGTCAGCGTGGTGCGGAATTAGACTTGGAACAAGAGTTGCGAGAGTGGCGGGCGACGCTAGAGCCGAAACAGGCTGAGTCGGGGGAGCTGTTAGGGGCGGATCTTACTGCAGTGGCGTTGCCTGATTTTCTTCGTCCGTATCAAGCACACGGTGTACGCTGGATGGCGAATCTGCGGGCGCACAGCTGCCATGGTTTGTTAGCTGATGAAATGGGTCTGGGTAAGACACTGCAGGTTTTGACATTGTTGAATGCCTATCCATATAAAGGGAACGATAGCTTAATTGTATGCCCTGCCAGTGTGGTGCCAGTGTGGGAGAGTGAGGTTAAGCAGTGGTATCCGAATTTGGATTTAGCGGTGCTGCGCAGCGGCGAAACGTTTGACGGTCCGTCGAGGCATAAACCAAAATTGTGGATCGCCAGCTATACACAGCTGCGCCGGCATAAGCATTTATTGGCGGGCACCGAATTTGGCTATGCGGTGCTGGATGAAGCGCAGCAGATTAAAAATCCCGAAGCGAAAGTAACGCATGCCTGTTGTGCGATCCGTGCAAAGTGTCGCCTCGCGCTGACGGGTACGCCAATAGAGAATCGCTTGCTGGATGTGTGGACCTTATTTCGCTTCATCATGCCAGGCTTATTGGGTTCGCGTCGTCGCTTCGAAGATGCGGCGACTTCGCCAGATCTTTCGATGCGCAAGACGCTAGAGCAAACGTTGCGAAAACAAATCGCACCGTTTTTATTGCGCCGCAAAAAAGACAAGGTCGGCAAGGATCTACCGCCAAAAGTAGAGATGGATTTGATTTGTCCGATTACTGAGACGCAGCGTCAGGTGTATGAGGGCTTACTGAACAAGGGGCGTGAGCAAATGGGCGACGATTTACAGATAGCAATGCAGGCGAGCTCGATGAATTTTTTCACGCTGTTGACTCGCTTGCGGCAAGCTTGTTGCGATCCTGGCTTGATCCCCGACTTAGACATCGACCCGATGCACAGCGGTAAAGTTCAAATGCTACTCACGAAATTAGGAGAGGCGTTGACGGGTGCCGGCGCACGTAAGGTGGTGATCTTTAGTCAGTTTGTGCATTTATTGAAGCGGGTAAAGCCGTTGATTGAAGCAGAGTTCCCTGATGTGGATCTACTGGAATTGACGGGGCATACGAAGAATCGCGCGAAGCCGGTGGAGACGTTTCAAAAAAAAGCGGGGCCTGCGGTGATTCTAGTCAGTCTGCGAGCTGGCGGTACGGGTATTACTCTACACGCGGCGGATTATGTATTCTTACTTGATCCGTGGTGGAATCCTGCGGTGGAGAGCCAAGCAGTGGATCGCGTGCATCGAATTGGTCAGCGCAAGCGGGTATTCGTGTATCGTATGATTACGCAAGGCACGATCGAAGAGCGTATTCAGCAATTGAAAGCCGAGAAGCGGGAACTTTTCGAGAGTACTTTGGGCAACCTCGGCAGTGCGCAGGATTTGCGTGAGCACTTTACTGATTTACAGGAGTTGGCGAAGTTACTGCCACCGGAATAGTTGGGAGTCGTTTTTGGCTTTAGCAGGAGTGACTTCATTCTTCTGTTATGGGAGGGACGAGCTCTGTTTCGTCCGCTGAACCGAAGTCAACACGGCGCACGGACGAGACGGAGCTCCCCCCTCGTTGCCGTTTTTTTTACTTACACAAAAAAACGGCTGTCTCCATTAGGAAACAGCCGTTGTAAAGCGATTTAGTAACTCTGAGGCGTACCTTACTCAACGTTGGCGCCGACGACGGCAGCCATTTGCATCATGTTGATGGTCTGACCTTCCTTAATGTTTCTGAGGTCAGTCAACTTGCCAGATTTGCTGGTTGAGTTTGTGTGACGAAAAATGGTGAGTAATTTTGCATCGGTTACGATGAATTTGCCTGCGTTTTCAGCGGCACCGTTTTCAGTCTTTGTTTGGAGACCATTCTTTTTGATGTAGTCCCAGAGCTTTTTAGTGATCTCTGTGCGTGGCAGCGCAGACGCTCCCAAGAATGCTGCGAGATCAGCTTTGAGTGTTACTGGTTTGTTAAGTCCTTTTAGTTCTTCAGCCATAATATTTTGCTTTGTTGGTTGGTTAGTTGGTTTTGTTGAGGTGAAGTGTAACGATTTGATTAATCGAGCTTCGCTAAATGTTTAAGCGCGGCGACGTAGCCGTCGAAACCGAGGCCGGAGATGACGCCAATGCAGGCTTCCGCCGTCATTGAGTGCTGGCGGATTTCTTCGCGGTTGTAAATATTACTAATGTGCACTTCGATCGCAGGGAGGTCGCTACCGGCCAGTGCGTCGCGTAGGGCGAGGCTGGTGTGGGTGAATGCGCCAGGATTAATGATCAGACCGAATACTTCCGAGTCCGCGAATTCGCCGATTTTATCGATGATGAAGCCTTCGTGGTTGGATTGGTAAAATTGCACTTGCACGGCCAGTTCGGCAGCCTCTTCAGTGAGAAGATTTTCGAGGTCTGTGAGTGTCTGATCGCCATAGATCGACGGTTCACGTTTACCGAGGCGATCGAGGTTGGGGCCGTTGATGATGACGATGTGTTTCATTTTAAGCAGAAGTTGATGGAAGCAGATAGAAGTTCGGTGGACTTGGCAATCTACATTAAAGTAAGCAGGGCGTTTTGATAAAGATCCATTCAAGGCCGAATTTATCGGCTAATTCTTGGGCGAGTGCTTGGACGCCAAAGACCTCAGTGGCGTAGTGGCCACAGGGGTAGAGGTTGAGCCCGAGCTCCTGCGCCATGTTGAAGTGATGCTGCCGCAGCTCGCCGGTAACGAGGGTGTCGATGTGGTTGGTTCGGAGTTGTTCGACGGCGCTTTGCCCGCTGCCAGTGAGGATTGCGATGCGCTGCGGCTGTTCGCTGCCATATTCGATGGCATGGTAAGTGTCGGGGAAAAGGGCTTTGAGTTTGCTGGCCAGTTCGTGTCGTCCGCCTTCTGGGCCTGCGGCGATGGTGGCGATATCGTTGCCCTCGTAGTTGGCGAAGCCGCCGATTTTGCTCAGACCGAGTGCTTTGGCGAGCAAGGCGTTGTTGCCGATCTCGGGGTGGCAGTCGAGTGGCAGGTGGGCGCCATAGACCGCAAGATTGCCGTCGAGTGCCGTTTTTACCTTCTTGTAGGCGCTGCCAGTGAGTGGAATTGGCGCAGTCCAGTAGAGGCCGTGGTGGCAGATGAGAAAATCGACTCCGGCTGCGAGGGCTTGTTTAAAAGGAATTTGACCGGCATCCACGGCGGCACCGATTTTGGTAACTTCGCCGTTATTTTCGATTTGGAGGCCGTTGTGGGCACCGGGGAAGTCTTTGACTTCGGCTTGGCGGGTGCGTGTATCACAGAAGGCAACGATCTCGGATAGCGTGGGCATTAGTTAACGCTAGCGTTAAAGTGGCAGGTGGAAAGTGGAAAGTGAGAGCTGGCAGAGGATTTTTGCTTCTCATTCGGGGAGTGATCTTCTAGTTCCTCTGCTATGCCAGATTATGAAGCACGTTTCGGCGCGATTGGGCGCTTGTATGGAGTCGATGGATTGAAGCGCCTTTCGGAGGCGCATGTCTGTGTGGTCGGCTTGGGTGGCGTTGGCTCGTGGGCGGTGGAGGCCTTGGCGCGCACGGGGATTGGCAAGCTAACGTTGATCGATATGGATGAGGTGTGTCTCAGTAATGTGAATCGGCAGTTACATGCATTGGATGGCACGATTGGGCGCTCAAAAGCGGTATTACTGGCCGAGCGGGTGGCGAAGATCTCGCCGCGTTGCGTGGTGACGGTCGAGGAATGTTTTTTGACGGAGTCCACAATGGCGCGTTTATTGGCACCGAGTTTCGACTACATTATCGATGCGATCGATGCCACGAAGTACAAATGTCTATTGATTGCGGAGGCGCGTAAGCGTCGATTGAAGTTGATTACCTGTGGTGGTGCGGGTGGGCGCATCGATCCATCGCGGGTCCAGATCGCTGATTTGGCGCGCTCGATTAATGACCCGTTGCTGTTGCAAGTGCGCAAGACACTGCGTCGCGATTTCGGCTTTCCGATGTTCAAGCGGCAGAAGTTTAAAATCGATTGTGTGTTTACGGATGAGTTGCCTATCTTTCCGAAGGAGGATGGCTCAGTGTCTTGTGAGCGCGAGACTGGCGCGGATTATCGCTTGAATTGCGATCAAGGCTTTGGCTCAGCAACCTATTTGACCGGAACATTCGGCTTTTTTCTCGCCGCTGAAGTGGTCAAGCGGATAGCGCTCGGTAACAGCTCGCCCACATCTGAGTAAAAAGCCGCTGCCAATTCAAATCGATACCCCTTTGTTCTCCCGAATACTGGCACGAACTTTCTTTAGGAGCTCCTTGGGCATCTTGTCTTTACTGATGCGAAAATTGGTTCGTCGTGTCTGGATATGATAGCCGAGGTGATCGACTTTGAGCTTCTGCATCTCAGACCACTGCAACAGGATGGGAGGTTTGGGCGTTTTACGCAGAGTGACGCCGACTTCGTCCCAGCTTATTTGTAGTCGTCCGATTGAGTTGAGTGTGACCGCAATGGCGCAGGCGGCGAAAAATGCGATGCCTGCAGTCATCAGATAATTTTCCTGCCGAAAGGCACTCAAACTCATCATGATGCCAAGCGCCGCATAGATGAGTGCTTTTATTTGTTTCATTCCTTCGAGTGTCGCAACGGCTATGGACGGTAGTCGGCTCAGGCTATAAAACGCGTTTTATCGATCGCCTTCATGTAGGCCTCTCCTTTGGTAATCAGGTCTGCTTCCAGTAATTTACTGAGTGAGGCATCCATCGAGATCATGCCTTGGTCTCGGTTTTGATCGATGATGTTGCGAATGTTGGAAAGCGAATGCGTGCGAATACAGTTTGGTAGTGCGCCATGTGTGAGAAGGATTTCATGCACGGCGATACGACCGCCGTCTTTCTTCTGGCATAATAGTTGTGAGACGATCCCGCAAAGGGACTCAGCCAGCATGATGCGGATTTGATTTTGCTCGTCGGCAGGGAAAGCATCAATGATACGATCCACCGTCTTGGTCGCGTTGTTGGTATGCAGTGTGGCAAAAACCAACATGCCCATTGCTGCGCAGTTGAGTGCCAGGCGAATAGTTTCCATGTCGCGCATTTCGCCAATCAAAATGACATCGGGGTCGGCGCGCATCGCACCCTTGAGCCCGGCGCTGAAAGAGCGCGTGTGCTCACCCACTTCACGGTGAATAATAGTACTTTTTTTATCGTCATGAGTAAATTCGACCGGGTCTTCGAGCGTGATAATTTGCTTCTGAGAGTTTTCGTTGATGTGGTTGATGATGGCCGCGAGCGTGGTTGATTTACCACTGCCGGTAGGGCCCGTGACGAGCACCAAGCCGTTTTGGTAAGAGGCGATCGCCTTCAATGCGACGGGTAAGTCGAGCTCGTCGATGCTGGCAATTCGCGACGGAATCTGGCGCAGTACGGAGGCCATGCCCCAGCTGTTTTTAAACAGGTTCATGCGGAAGCGCGCTTTTCCTGGGATCTCATGCGCTAGGTCAACATCGCCCGTTTGCGTGAAGGTCTCCCAGCGGTGAGCCGGAGTGACTTCTTTGAGTAGCGCTTCCATTTCGCGTGCGCCGATCGGTTGCTCGTTGAGCAGATGGATGACGCCATCGATTCGCGTCTTTGGCGGCGAGTCGACGGCGAGGTGGAGATCGGAGCCTCCTTTGGCGAGCATGTCAGTCAGCAGTGTATCCAGTTCGTTCATCTATCAAATTCTCTTTTCGGGGAGGGGCAGGTTAGGCGTCACTTTCGGCATTAAACATATTCTCAGCGGCAACTTCGGCTGTGATCTTGCCTTGGTCGAGTAGTGCTTGCACGGAATCATTCATGGTGAGCATGCCGAGTTGCTTGCCGGATTGCATGGCATTTTCTAGGCCGGTCTCTTTGGAGTCACGAATGATATTGGCCACTGCGGTGGTGTTGACGAGTAGTTCGCAGGCGAGCACGACTTCGTCATCCACACTGGGAATGAGGCGCTGACAGACGATGCCACGCAGGGACCCGGCAGTCATTGCACGTATTTGGTTTTGCTGGCTGGGTGGAAATACGTCGAGCATCCGATTCAATGTGGATGCGGCATCGCGGGTGTGCATGGTCGCAATCACGAGGTGGCCTGTTTCTGCCGCAGTGACTGCCATCTCGATTGTTTCTAGGTCTCGCATTTCACCGATAACAATAATGTCAGGATCTTCGCGTAAGGCAGATTTCAAGGCGGACTTAAAGGACTCGGTATGTTTGCCGACTTGCCGCTGAGTGACGATGCTATTGACTGAATGCTGCATCACTTCGATGGGATCTTCCACAGTGATGATGTGATCCTTACGCGTTTGGTTCAGTTCGTTGACGAGGCTGGCAAGTGTGGTGGTTTTGCCACTGCCGACCGGGCCAGTTACGAGGATAATACCATTGTGGTAATTGAGTAGTTTGCGAATGTTGTCCGCATTCGGAAATCCGAGTTCCTCCAAGCTCATCAAGTGATCTGCCACGATTCGATAGACGCCAGAAATGCCTTTCTTTTGCTCCATCAAGTTGGCGCGGAAACGCATTTTAAAGCCCGCAGTTTCAGCATCGACAGTCAAGGCATAGTCCAGGTCCCAATTAGCTTCGAATTGCTGCCGCTGGTCTGCTGTGAGGAGTAGGTAGTTGATTCGTCTGGCGAGGGCATCTGTGAGTGGCGCATTGCTGAGATAGACGATGCGCCGATGGTGGCGCAACCGTGGGCGGGCACCTCCGGTGAGGTGCAGGTCGCTCGCGCCTATTTTTTGACACTGGGTGAAGAGACTGCGGATGGCTGCTTGGAGCTCATCGTCGTTCAGCTGAGTGAAGGTCGAGAAGTCGGGAAACCCTTCAATATTACTTTGTGAGCCTGCGGACGATAATCCAGGCAGCACTGGGAGTTCAAAGCCATCCTGCGTATTTTTAATCGAGGCCTCAATGGCACTGTCAAGAAAGGCGGTGTCTGCAATCCAACCAGAGTTCGCCAGTAGTTTGGCACAGGCATGCACGTCTGTGCTTGGGGCGAGGTTAGCGACCATGCCAAGCACTTGGCCCTCGGTGAGGAGTTGATTTTCTAGGCAGAAATGGAGGAGCCAGTGGATTTCCGGACGCATAAATGTGGGGAGATGTTTTGGGGATAGTTGAAGTCTTGTTTGTTTATAAAGAATGCGGGGAGAATCAACCCCCTTATTAAGCAATGAGGGGGCTGATGGGGGCGGGGCTGTATTTACCTCTGATAATGGAGCTTGGGCGACTCGACTTTGTTGTGGTATGGCCGTGGGCGGGTCGCCCACACTCCTCTAGATCTAATTTTTAGCGTGGCACAGCACTGCGATGGGCGATGTGCTCTATTTGAAAACCACTGACGATGCCTAAGCCGAAACCAAATACACAGCCGCCGGGCTTGTTACACCCGCGCAACCCGCATCAGGGGCGTTATGACTTCACCGCCTTGTGTGAGGTGTGTGCGGAATTGAACTCCTATGTGCGCCTAAACCCTGCAGGCGAGCCGACCATCGAATTTGCTGATCCCGCCGCGGTGCGATGTTTGAATCAAGCACTTCTAGCGCAAACCTATCAGATTAAGCATTGGATGATACCCGCTGGCTATTTGTGTCCGCCCATTCCGGGGCGGGCGGATTATATTCATTATGTGGCAGATCTGTTGGCCGGGGCAGGCAAGATGCCATCGGGCAAGCAGGTGCGTGTACTCGATATTGGCACGGGTGCAAATTGCATCTATCCTATTATCGGTAGTCAGAGCTATGGTTGGAAATTTCTCGCGACCGATATCGACCCAGTCTCGGTGAAGACCGCATGTTTAATCGTCGAATCGAATCCATGCTTGAGCAAGTTGGTGAAGGTTGTGCAACAAAAGGAACGTAATTCGATTTTTAAAGGCATCATCCGCAAGGGTGATTATTTCGACCTGACGCTGTGTAATCCACCTTTTCATATTTCGATGGAAGCCGCACGGGCGGGCACTCAACGAAAACAGAAGAACCTAACTAAGGGACGATCTGCGAATGGCCCAGCCAAGTTAAATTTCGGCGGGCAGCAGGCCGAGCTCTGCTGCCGCGGTGGCGAAGTCGCGTTTATTACGCAGATGATTCGTGAGAGCGCTGAGTTCGCGGCGCAGGTAGGCTGGTTCACTAGTCTAGTCTCGAAGCGGGAGCATTTACGCGTGTTGAAGCAAGTGCTCAGCCAGTGCGGTGCCAAGCAAGTCGAGGTGATTCCAATGAGCCAAGGCCAAAAAGTTAGCCGATTCCTCGCGTGGCGTTTTCGGGGTTAGAATGTAAGCACAAAAAAGCCGCCGAATATATTCGGCGGCTGTTGTTTTAGAAATGTCAGTCACCTCGGTCGTTCGACCGAGGTTGTTGCACTTACGCTTTCGCCTTTTGGTAGTTCGCTTCGGCGGCGTCCCAATCGACGACATCCCAGAATGCCGCGATGTAGCTTGGACGCATATTTTGATACTTCAGGTAGTAAGCGTGCTCCCATACGTCGAGCGCGATTACAGGCTTACCTTCAACATCCGCGACACCCGTCATGCAGGGACTGTCTTGATTGGGAGTCGACGTCACCGCGAGACTGCCGTCTGCTTGCACGACAAGCCAAGCCCAACCGCTGCCGAAACGGGTCGCGCCTGCTTTGGCGAAGGCGGCCTTAAATGCGTCAAGCCCACCGAGTTCCGCATCGATTGCTGCGGCGAGTTCACCCTTAGGGGCACCGCCACCAGTTGGACTGAGCACCTTCCAGAAGAAGCTATGGTTGGCGTGGCCACCACCGTTGTTGCGGACTGCGCCACGGATAGTTTCGGGGAGTGCAGAAAGATCTGAAATGAGTTCGCAAACGGATTTGCCTTCAAACTCAGTGCCAGCAAGCGCTGCGTTCACATTCGTGATGTATGCATTGTGGTGCTTGCTGTGGTGGATTTCCATCGTGCGTGCATCAATGTGTGGTTCGAGCGCATCGTATGCGTAGTCAAGTGCTGGTAGTTCGTAAGCCATGGTATGTATTGTTTTTTATTCTGGTTAATGGAGAGAATGGTGAAAGTTGTGAGGATCTTAGAGCGCTGTCAAACGACAGCTGTGTTTGTGGTGCCCTTTTTTTAGTGTCGAAGCGGCTTCCAGTCGCTTGGGCTAATCGATGGACAGCCGCAATGTGCGGTTGCGACTGTGTGGGTCACTCACTCGCGCCTGGGGGCGGTGGCGAGTTGCTTTTCAGCGCGTTCGCTTTTTTAGCACTATTAGCGAGGCGTTTTTTTTCGAAGAAGGCTTTCAGGATGTTGTGGTTTAACTCCTGTAGGATGCCGCTGACGGACTCGAAGTTGTGGTTGCTATCGGGGAGCGCGCCGAGGTCGAGCGCGCCGCCAACGCAACCCATACGCAAATCGGGGAGGCCGTAATAGACCTTGCCAATCCGCGCAATGACTAGCGCACCGGAGCACATCGGGCAGGGCTCTTTAGTGACATAGAGCGTACACTCGTTGAGGCGCCAATCACCAATGAAGCTGGCCGCTTGCGAGATCGCGAGGATCTCGGCGTGGGCGGTGGGGTCTTTGCTAGAGCGGGATTGATTATGTGCAGATGCGATGATTTGGCCGTTGTATTCGATCACTGCGCCGATCGGCACCTCGTCCTTTTTCCACGCTTCGATTGCTTCATTGTAGGCGTGGGTCATGAAGTAGTCGGCATCGCGTTTGAGCGCTGATGGGTAGATTTTTTCGAATGGGCAGTCTGCTTGCATGGTCTAAAAGTGTAAAAGTGGCCGGAGCGCGAGTAGCGGCTAGTTGGTCTGCGAGGTCTGCCGAACTGGCCTCGCCGGAGTGCGAACTGGTTACCTGAGAGGGGCAAGTAAAAGAAAAAGGTATAAAAAAGGCAGTTGTGGCGCTTAGCCAGACTTACTTTCACCGCGAGCGCTTGGCGTCTGACAGGTGCGGCCTCATTCGTTCGAGATCAGCGATTCAGGCAGATCAAACAGCGTGGAAAGTACGCCACTGTTGATTGATGCCTTATCTATTATGATACGACTTTGCTGTTCGCCTTCGACTGAGGAGACCATGTCGAAGGCAATGGGCATGCCATCAATGTCACGGTAGTCGCTGAATGTGGTCTGCTTGATGGTTCCGTCTGGTATCGGTTCTAGCTCGACGATGGGATGCATCGTTCGTGGATCGACCAGTATGTCGACCGCTGCACCGTCGGCGCTCAGTGTACTGACTTTTAGGCAGTCGGCGCCTGTCCAGCTAGAGACTTCGATCGCAGTGATGCGTCCCTCGCCTAGGCTGGCGTTGATGATGCGGTCGAAGAAGCGCCGTTGGCTTAGCCACGCATCGGCTTCTTGTCCCTCGATCAGGGCGAAGAGATCGTCGTGCTGCGGTGCCCGTATGCGTCGCCAGACGGTATCGCGGCTCACGCCGAAGGTTAATTCATGCGAGCCGCGATCGATGGTGAATAGCATTCGGTCGGGGCGCTTTTTGATCAGAGAAAAGGCTTGGCGATTGTCGCCGTTTACCAGCTGCCCTGATACACGGATAGTCTGTGTGTTCTCCAGTAGCGTCGCATTGCAGTTCACCGTGAGGTAGGCCTGCGTAAAGGTTTTAATCTGGGTGAGCTCGCTGAGGGTGCCGTGGGGGAGTTTAATTATGGCTGTGCGCTCGTCCTCCGAGCGAACGAAGGACACGATGGTCGCGATCGCGGCGAGTGAGATGGCGATCGCGCCCAAATATGCGGTCAGCTTAACTCGCTGTTGGAGCTTGGTCGGCTTGCCGCGTTTGACGTGTTTGCGCGTGGTGTTGGTATAAGAAGATCCCATGGATTTATTTAAAGTTAATGGCAGAGTTTCGAGCACAAGCTTGATGCACCTGTCGAATCAGAGATGCAGAACAAAATAAGCCGCTTAAGCGATGGCTTGTTTTTGTCTAGAGAGAGTCCTTGACTTTCGGTGTCAATCCGCTTCCCTCCCCGATTTATTAATGATCATTTATGGCTAAAGCACAAAGCGAAGATTACGTAGAAGTCGAAGGCAAAATCGTTGCCGTTCTACCTGGCACCATGTTCCGTGTCGAACTTGCGAACGGGCATCTGGTGCTCGCACACATCTCCGGTAAATTGCGTAAGCACTTCATTAAGATTACGACTGGTGATACCGTAAAGATGGAGATGAGTCCCTACGACCTCGATAAGGCCCGCATCGTTTACCGTCTGCGTAATGCGAATGTGCAGCGTAATGCACCTAGGCGTAGTTTCGGTCCACGTCGTCGGTAGTCATTTCGTTTACTCGATTTCTAAAAGCACCGCGTGTCGGTGTTTTTTTGTGCCTGAGCGTCAGTCTCGCGGCTGGAATTACGCGGAATGATGTGCCTTAAATGCCTGATAATTAGTGTCTGAGCTCTGTTATCTGACTTCTGACGGAGCAAAGCGGAGGTGGCAAAGCAATTTGCGATCAATGCTTGCCTCGTCATGTATTCGGGATGTGCTGGTAGGCTCATTCATTTAATCTCTTATTTACCAATTATGAGCAGCAAATTATTTAACTCTATTATCGAAACGGTCGGCAATACGCCACTGGTTAAAATTAACAACACTGCTGCGGGTGTGAACGCAGACATCTACTTGAAGTGTGAATTCTTCAATCCACTTGCCAGCGTCAAAGATCGTATCGGTAAGGCGATGATCGAAGCCGGCGAGCGTGACGGTAAGATCGGCCCAGACAGCATTATCATCGAACCGACCTCCGGTAACACTGGCATTGCACTAGCATTCGTTTGTGCTGCCAAGGGCTACAAGTTGATCCTGACCATGCCTGAAACCATGTCGATCGAGCGTCGCGTGCTGCTGCGTATGCTCGGTGCCGAGATTGTGCTGACACCTGGACCCAAAGGCATGGGCGGTGCCATCGCACGCGCTGGCGAGCTGGTCGAGGAATATGGTGAAAAGGCCTACATGCCGCAACAATTTGAGAATCCTGCTAATCCTGAAGCGCACCGCCAGACGACTGCTGAAGAAATCTGGGAGGCCACCGACGGTAAGATCGATGCATTCGTTGCTGGCGTCGGCACTGGTGGCACCATCACTGGTGTCTCTGAAGTGATCAAGTCGCGCAAAGATCTCTACACGGTCGCCGTTGAGCCTGAAGCGAGTCCGGTTCTCTCTGGTGGTGCACCTGGTCCGCACAAGATCCAAGGCATCGGCGCAGGCTTCATTCCTAAGAATTGTAATGTCGATATCATCGACGACGTGATCAAGGTCTCAAATGAAGATGCATTTGCCACTGCGCAAGCATTGGCAGAGCAGGACGGCATCCTCGGCGGTATTTCCACCGGCGCCAATGTGTGGGCTGCGATGGAGCTTGCCAAGCGTCCTGAGATGGCAGGCAAAACAATCGTGACAATCGGCTGTAGCTTCGGCGAACGCTACCTGAGCACCCCGCTGGCTGAAAAGGCCCGCGAAGAGATGACGACTGCGACTACTAGCTAAGCGCTTTGCTCACTCAATTTAAACAAAAGCCCCGGCCAGAAATGGTCGGGGCTTTTTTTGGTTCATCGTCGATTAGAGAGGAGGGTAAAGGAGGGAGGGCGACTCGCCCTCCTGTGCCGCAACACAGGATAAATGTGGGCGTTCGCCAATATTCCTATCGCGGTTTATTATACTCGCAGAGTGCAATGGCTCTAAAAAAATAGCAGGGACCCGTGGCCTCTCAAATAAAACGGTCTGTCGTTTTAATCGAGAATTTGCCACTAATCGGCGATGAGCCTTGTGGAGGGCAACGCTCTGTCGTTGCCACCTAAATCCTGCCGGGATCCGATGCTTACGTATGTAAATGACGGAGCATTGGCTCGGAGAGTGTCGCTAAGCTCGAAACCCTCGATTGATTGGGGCACCTACAGCTCGAAGCCGTCCTTGGCGATGCAGACGACGAATTCGCCTTTCTGGCTGCCTTGGGCCACGCGGTCGCGCACCTCGCCGGCTGGCCCGGTGTGCACGGTCTCGTGGAGTTTGGTGAGCTCGCGGCAGACACTGATGCAGCGGTCGGGGCCGAGGGTGGCCACTAGGTCGTTGAGGAATTTGCCGATACGGTGGCAGGATTCGTAAAGTATGATGGTGGTGTCGAAGTCTTTTTGTGCTTCGAAAAAGCGTTTACGCGCGGCGCTTTTTGGTGCGAGAAATCCGACGTAGTAGAAACTATCGCTGGGGAGCCCTGAGAGTGATAGGGCGGTGATCACGGCGCTCACGCCAGGCGCCGTAGTGACCTTGAGCCCGCGTTTGCGACACTCGCGTACGAGACGAAATCCAGGATCGCTGATGGCGGGCGTGCCGGCGTCGGCGATCAGTGCAATGTCTTCACCCGCTGCCATACGGTCGGCGATTTCGCTCGCCATGTAGTTTTCGTTTTGCTCGCGGTAGGAGATCAGTTTACCGCTGTTCTCGATGTTGAGTTTACTCAGTAGCTTGCCAGTGACACGGGTGTCTTCGCAGGCAATGTGAGTAGCGGCTGTAAGCACTTCGATGGCACGAGGAGTGATGTCGGATAGATTTCCGATGGGTGCGGCGACGAGTGTGAGGGTTCCAGAGTCAGACATATCGTTGGCAACTGTAAGTAGGTTGGTGGGAATGTCACAAAAAAAGCGCCTTCATGTTTTTCACGAAGGCGCTGGTTCTTTAAAAGTATTATTTGATTGGTTTAGCCGCCGAATCCCGGGACGCCACCTTCCCAGTCGGCTGGGCGAGACCAAGGCAATTCCTGATCGTCGGGATTAGTGTCGAAGCAGCCACTGGTGGCTAGTGCGCACCATGACAGTGCGAAGATTAGAAGCAGGCGAGTAATCATAATGTATGCGCGAGGTTTGAGAGGATTAGTGCATTACCTTGATGGTATCGCCTTTGGACAGTCCGCGCAGTCGTGTGCCTGGGAGGATGTTGGCCACTGCGAGCTGCTCGGTAACTTGGGTGATTCGGATTTTACCTAGTGCTTTTAAGTCTTGAACCAATGTGATCTCGGAACCGACCGACAGACCGAGCTCTGGAGACGCGTCGAGAATAATGATGCCGTCAGATGTGCTGATCGAGGCGACTGTGGTGGCGGCGCCGATGGTTGCGGGCTGCACAGCTACCGTACTGCTCGGCGTGAAGCCGCTCTGATAGCCCCTCGCAACTGCATTGCTGACAGGTTCGGGGGTTGCGCTCTGTTGGAGCCCTGCGCTCGCCAGCAAGTCTTGCTTGAGCGTGTCGTTGATTTTCGCAAGTTCTTCGATGCGCTCCCCCAGCTGAGCGAGCTCTGCTTCTTTACTGGCGGAGGCTAAGCTCTCTTCGGTCTTGACCAGATCGGTACGTAGGCGAGTTGCGGTATTTTCCAACTCAGCGATGGTATTTTTCGTTTCTTTGAGTTGCTGCTGCGTGCGGGTGACTTCCTGTTTGGCAGTATACATTTCGGAGCGGATTGACTCGAGCTTACCTTTGGTGTCGGCGAGTGACTGGCGCTCGGTCGAGAGCTGCGTGCCCAGAGAGGTGATCTTGCTATTCGCAGTTTCCAACTCGCTTTGAGTCGCTTGAGTCACTGCTTGTGCTTGTTCGAGGGACGTTTGCTTTTCAGCAAGTTTGCCCTTGGAAATGAAGAACAAAGTGACTGCAGCGGCTGACGCGAGAATCGCTACAATGCGAAGGATAAGTGATAGGTTTTTCATTTGTGGTGTTTAGGGATATTCTCGATGTAGGCGGGCTACGCTGCGAAAAATTCTGTCTCGTGAATGGGGGTTTTGGTATTTGCGCTGATGCCACGGTGGTTTGCCGCTAATCGAAGCAGCAACTTAAAAATCAATTCGCTTTGTGGTTCAAGACCCAACTTAGCAGCAATCGCATCTGCAGTTTGAGCGTTGCTGCCGTTGGCGATGATCTCTGCGACGATTTTTTGTTCGATTTCCAAGACCGTGGCTGCAGCTGCCTTGCCTGCTTCAACACCTGGCTGGTGGTAAGCGTTGATATTAACCAGGCTCGCGTAGAGGCCGACGGCGCGTTCGAATAGCGCGATGAGCTGGCCGACTGCTTCGGGTGTGACCTCTGTGATGGTGATGGTGATCGATTGGCGTCCATTGTCATACAGTGCATCGCGGGTGCCGAGGAAGAAGCCTTGCAGGAAGTCGCCGCTGGTGAAGCCAGGTTCGACTTCGATCGAGTCGCCGTCGCGATCCTTGAGCACTTCGATGAAGGTGGCGAAGAAGTTGTGTACACCTTCGCGGAGTTGCTGCACGTAGGCGTGTTGGTCAGTGGAACCCTTATTGCCATAAACGGCGATGCCTTGGTGCACGACCTTGCCATCAAGGTCTTTTTCTTTACCGAGCGACTCCATGACGAGCTGCTGCAAGTATTTGGAAAAAAGCATGAGGCGATCCTTGTAAGGCAGGACGACCATGTCCTTCGCGCCTTTGCCGTCGGTCGCGAAATACCACATAAGCGCGAGTAGAGCTGCTGGGTTCTTAGTGGTGTCGGTCGAACGTGTGGCGATGTCCATCGCTTTTGCGCCAGCCAGCATACGGTCGATGTCGAGGCCTTGGATGGCAGCAGGGAAGAGGCCTACAGCTGCGAGTTCGGAGGTGCGGCCACCGACCCAGTCCCACATCGGCAGGAAGTCGAGCCAGTTGTTTTCCTTGGAGATCTGGTGCAGTTTGCTGCCTTCGCCAGTGATGGCGATGGCGTGTTCGGCAAAGCTGAGGCCGGCGACCCGATAGGCGGTCTCGGCTTCGAGCATACCGTTGCGTGTTTCGGGCGTACCGCCAGACTTGGAGATGACCACGGCGAGTGTTTCACCGAGTTGACCGTCGAGTGCGTCGAGTGTGCGATCGAGGCCATTCGGGTCAGTGTTGTCGAAAAAGAACAGTTTGATCTTATCTGTCTTCGGGCCACCGAGCGCGTCTGCGACAAATTGCGGGCCGAGTGCCGAGCCGCCGATGCCAATCACGAGGAGGTTCTTGAAGGCGCCGTTGGCACCCTTTAGCACACCATTATGTACGTCCGCGGCGATCAGCTTGATTTTGCCGAGACAGGCTTCGATTTCAGCGCCGATCTCGGCGTTGGGTGCCAGTGCGGCATGACGCAACCAGTAGTGGCCCACCATGCGGCCTTCGTCTGGGTTCGAGATTGCGCCCGCTTCAAGCGCTTGCATCGCGGTGAATGCGGCCTGCATACGTGGTTCCATTTCCGACAAGAAAGTGTCACCGAAGTCGATCCGGCTAGTGTCGATCGCGAAGTCGAGCTCGTTAATATGAAGATAGTGTTGTTTGAATCGTTCCCAGGACATGATTGGTGTAAAGTAAGAATTAAGAGTTGGCTGGTTTTCAGTTGTCTGGTTCTAGGTTGAACCGAGAACTGAAGCATCGGATGGCGAAGCCATTACAAATTTTTGTCAGTGACCGCACCTTCTGAAGCGGTCGCGACGGTGGCAGCGTATTTACCGAGCACTCCGCGTTTGGAGCCTGCACCAGTTGGCTTGAAGGCAGCCATGCGCGCATCGTATTCGGCGTCGTCGATGAGCAGGCGGATGGTGTTTTTGACAGCGTCGATTTCAATTTGGTCGCCGCTATTGACGATGCCGATCGGGCCGCCCTTGGCTGCTTCGGGTGTAATGTGGCCGACGTCGAAGCCGTGACTGCCGCCGGAGAAGCGTCCATCGGTGATGAGCGCGACTTCTTTAATCAAGCCACGCCCAGCAACGGCGCTAGTGGGTGAGAGCATTTCGCGCATGCCAGGGCCACCGACTGGCCCTTCGTTACGAATCACCACGACATCGCCAGCGACGACGTCGCCGCGAAGGATGCCGACCAGTGCACTTTCTTCGCCTTCGTAAACCTTCGCTGTGCCTTTAAAATAGAGACCTTCCTTGCCAGTGATTTTACCAACGGCACCGCCAGGCGCGAGGTTGCCACGTAGGATGCGGAGGTGAGTGGATTCTTTAATTGGCTGATCCCATGGACGAATGATATCCTGCTTGTCTGGATACGATGCGTACGGCTGTTCGTCTTTAAGCGAATCGGCCATCGTCTCGCCCGTGACTGTGAGGCAGTCGCCGTGCAGCAGGCCGCGATCGAGTAGCATCTTCATCATTGGACGAATGCCGCCGATACGAATGAGGTGACTCATGTTGTATTTGCCGAATGGCTTGAGGTCCGCGAGGAGCGGGATGCGCTCGCCAATTTCTTTGAAGTCGTCGATGCTGAGTGGGACATCGGCGGAGTGTGCGATGGCGAGGAGGTGCAGGATCAAGTTAGTCGAACCGCCGAGCGCCAGGCAGGTGGTGATCGCATTCTCAAAGGCCTTACGCGTCATGATATCGCGTGGCTTGAGGTCGAGCTCAAGGAGTTTGAGTACGGCTGCGCCAGCATTTTCGCAGTCTTTACGCTTGGGTTCACCGATTGCTACTTGAGCACTGCTGCCGGGCAGGCTCATACCGAGAGCTTCGATCGCGCTGGCCATGGTATTGGCAGTATACATGCCGCCACAAGATCCGGCACCAGGGATCGCATATTTTTCGACTTCTTTGAGTTCTTCATCCGTCAGCTCACCTTTGGCATGCTTGCCGACTGCTTCAAATACAGAGACGATATCCATCGGATTACGCTCTTCTTCATCGTGAGGCATCAAGCCGGGGAGAATGGTGCCGCCGTAAACAAACACAGCTGGGCGGTTGAGGCGGGCGAGTGCGATCATGCAACCAGGCATGTTCTTATCACAGCCACCGATAGCGACCAGACCGTCAAAACCTTCTGCCGCGACCACTGTTTCGATCGAATCGGCAATCACATCGCGCGAGACGAGGCTGTAGCGCATCCCTTTGGTGCCCATACTAATGCCGTCGGAAACGGTGATGGTACTGAAGTTCACCGCTTTGCCGCCGGCATTATTGATACCGATGGTGGCGTGTGTGGCGAGGTCGCCCAAATGCATGTTGCAGGGAGTCAGATCACTCGGCGAGCCGGCCACGCCGATTTGTGGCTTTTTGAAATCGGCATCTTCGAAGCCGACTGCACGAAGCATCGAGCGGGCCGGGGCGCGGTCATCGCCATCGACGACGATTGAGGAGTGTGGACGTATGTTTTTGCTAGCCATGATAAAAATGAGATGAATTAAATAGTTGGAAAATAGGATTCTCGTTGCAGAAATGCTGAGATATCAATGAATAGCGGGAACCTCGACAATACCCTTTTTACTCTTCTAGACCTTAATTCTGCATTTTACTGCCACCTATGACTATGGAATTTGATCTCAAAAAGACGCTCGAAGCGCTGCTACTCTCGACTGCGGAGCCCATTCGCTTGAAAGATTTGATGAAGATTTTTGCGCGCTACCACTCGGAATTAGAGGAAGCCGCCGAGGCTGAAAAACTCGCAGGAGAGGGCGAAGAGGTTACTGAGCCCATTCCGCCCCGCGTCACGCCGGTGCAAATCCAAGAGGCGCTCTCCAAATTGATGGACGCCGCTGAGGTCGAGGATAAGGCGTATCGGCTGATCGAGGGACCGAATGGCTTTCAAATTGTCACCGCGCCGCAGTTTGCAGAATTCGTGCGTTTGCTGCGTGGTGAGCCGCGCCCGATGAAGCTCAGTCCTGCTGCGCTGGAGACCATGTCAATCGTCGCCTACCGTCAGCCCGTCACGCGTGCTGAGATGGAGTCGATTCGCGGGGTGTCGGTCGATGGCCCGCTGAACCGCTTGATCGAGCTGGAGCTCGTGCATGTCACGGGTCGCGCTGAATTGCCGGGACGCCCGATTCAATATGGCACCACCGAAAAGTTTTTAGAGTTCACCGGTATCAAAGAGCTTGATGAGTTGCCCGCTTCGGACGTACTGAGTAATCATCAGATTGACGATTGGATGCGTCGCAGCGAAGAGCCAGAAGAAGAGATCACTGATGAGGATATGGGACTCGCTAAAGAGCGAAAGTCAGACGAGCTGCCGCTGGATGAGACATTTGTCGTAGTTGATTGGCAAAATGAGAATGCCGAGAGTGATGCTGCTCCAGAATCCGCCGCAGAGGAGGATACACCAGATGCCTGAAGATATTAATATTAAGCTACAGCGCAACCGCGACGCGATCGACGCGATCGATAAACAAGTGGTGCAATTGCTCAACCACCGCGTGCGCCAAGATGGCGGGTTAAACGAAGCGCAGGTGTTGGAAAAAGTGGCGGCGTTTAATCAAGGCCCACTTTCGGATGCGACGTTACAGGCGATCTATCGTGCGATGATGCTGGCGGGGCTGGCACCCGATGCGCAGGCGACGGATCCTGCCAAGGTGGATGCCCTTGATCTGAATATCGTGCAGCAGCTCAATCAACGCGTCCAACACGCAGGCGAGATTGGTAAAATCAAACACGCCAACGGAGCGGACTACTACGACCCGACCCGCGAAGCACAGGTCATGGCTAAAGTCGCGGGGCTAAATCCTGGGCCGATCAATAATCGCACTTTGCAATCTGTTTACCGCGAAGTGATCTCTGGCTCTATTGCATTGGAGAAGAAGCTAGTGATCGGCTATCTGGGACCGGAAGCTACTTACACGCACCAAGCTGCGATTCACAACTTTGGCGTGAGCCTCGACTACCGAGCGATCAAGACCATCCCCGATGTCTTTTCTGAAGTCGAAAGTGGTAGCGCGGATTATGGCGTGGTGCCGATTGAAAACTCCACTGAAGGGGCAGTGTTTCATTCCATGGATATGCTGATCGAATCCGACCTGCATATCTGCTCGCAAGTTTACTTGCCGATCGAGCATTGCTTAATTTCGCAGTCGCCACTCGATCAAATCACCGAAGTGCGCTCCAAGGATCAAGCACTTGGTCAATGCCGTGACTGGCTCCGCACGAAATTGCCAAATGCGAATTTAGTCGATGTTGTGAGCACTGCCGATGCCGTCTGCACCGCAAAAGACAACGCCACCGTTGCTGCCGTCGCCAGCGAACTCTCTGCGCAACGTTACCAGGTTCCGATCCAAGCCCGCAGTATTCAAGACAAGGACGATAACGTTACACGTTTTCTAGTGATTGGTAAGACCCGCGCCAAGCCACTGGGTGATGGGCGCGATAAAACCAGCTTAGTGATTTCGCTCAAAGACGAGCCTGGTGCATTAGAGAAAACCCTGCGTCCGTTCGCTTCGCGTGGGATAAACTTAAGCAAGATCGAGTCCCGTCCCAGCCGCAAAAAGGCCTGGGACTATTTATTCTTCATCGACTTTATCGGCCACTACGAAGATGAGCTGGCACAAGCGGCACTTGCGGAGCTCGAAGAGCACTGCTCATTCGTCAAATGGCTTGGTAGTTACCCGAATGATGAACGACGGTAGTGCATGTCGGTCTTCACCGAGCTAAACGTCGATGTAATTCCCAATGCTTTGCGGGATGAGGTTGTTGGATGGGCAGACGAGCCAAATGAAGTGTTTGCAGGTCGAGGGATTGGGCGAGGCTGAGTTGCTTGATCGCTTTGGGGTAGGTATTCGCCGCTTCTGAAGCTGCGCAGGTAACCAAATTGGAGGGTTCCGAGCGTAGCGACACTCTTCGAGCCAATGCTCTGTCATTTCCTCGGATTGATTGTAATCTGGGACCTCGGTGGCAACGACGGAGCGTTGCCCTCCAGCTATCACGATCTCATCTATGTAATTCAACCTCTCTGCAAACCCTCTACAGGCTTGCGGTCTGTATCAAAGTAGAGCCAATTAAAGGGGTCTTATGCCGAATGAATCACACCCCCACAATTGGCCCGAAGCGGCGGGCTGCGTATACGGCGAACTCGGCGCGCACTCGTTACATGCAAATGTGCGCGAGTTGCTTGCGGGCGATTCCTCTCAGCGTGTGCTGGTGGCTTGTTCGGGTGGCGCGGATTCGATCTTTATGCTTTGCCAGTTGTGGGCACAGGCTGACGAATTGGACATCGAATTGGTGGTCGCACATTATAATCACCGCTGGCGGGGCGAGGATTCGCAGCTAGACGCGACGTTTGTGCAGGAATTGGCGCAGCAGTTAAACTGTCCATTTGTGACTGCGGCTCGGCCAGAAAATGAGGCGGCGTTTACAGAGACAACTGCGCGGGCCTTGCGTTTAGATTTTTTACGTGCGGCGGCGCAGGAGCACAGCTGCCAGTGTATCGCGTTTGGCCATCAGCAGGACGATGTTTTAGAGACACAGTTGCAGCGTTTGGCGCGCGGTAGTGGCAGCGATGGTTTGGCGGCGCCGCGGCCGATACATTTTTTTGAGGCGTATCCGACACATGTTCGACCGGTGTTGCATTTAGGTGCTGGGGCGATTCGGATGGCGTTGAATGCCTGCGAGATCCCTTGGCGTGAAGATATTTCCAACCAAGATCTTGGAATTTCGCGCAATGCGCTGCGCCATAATGTGATTCCTAGTTTGAGCGAGGCGTTGGCGCGGAATGCTTCGGCGGGCGCGGCTCGTTCCCGGTTTTTACTGGAAGAAGAAGCGGATGCACTAGATGGTTTGGCGCGCCTGACTTTGCCTGAAGCTTTTAGTGATAGTGTCACGCTGGATCGCGTCGCGCTGCGCTCGGCTCCGCGGGCACTGACGCGGCGGGCCTTGTCGGCATGGTTTAGTGCGCATCATCTGATCCAATCGATGAGCGCACCGGCGATGGATTTATTGATGGCCGCGGTCTATGCGCTGAAGCGAAAGAATCGTCTAAGTGCGGGCGCTTTTTATATTGAGCTAGATGAAGCGACGGTTCGGTTGGTGTCAGCACAAGTTGCGGGGCAATTTTTGGTGTCCGGATCGATCGAAGCGGGCGAGTCGCTGATGCTGTCCACGGGTGCTTTACTGGAGACTGAGTTCGTGGAATTGGACGATGCGTTACGCAGCACTATTATGACGGGTGGGGTGAATGCCGACTTGGAGGCTTACGTTGCAGTGGCAGCAGAAGAGGCACTCGAAGTGCGGGGTTGGCAGCAGGGAGACCGGTTTCGACCGCTCGGTGCGCCAGGCACGAAGAAATTGAAAGACTGGTTTATAGACCGGCACATTCCGGTAATGGAACGAAAGTTACTACCGCTTGTCGTATCGCAGTCAGGAGAAATTATTTGGGTGCCAGGCTTCCCGCCTGCGGACACCATGAAAATCGGAACCGCAACGAAGTGGGCTCTTAGATTGACTTACCAACCAAGAAACCCAATTTGACCCGCATAAATGTCATCACAGCAAAATCCACAACAGAAAGAGCCCGCGAATAACGGCCAACCAGAGCGCTTTAACCCTAAAGTGCTTTTGATTTTTTTGGTCATTATCTCGGCTATCATTGGACTCTGGTTCGCGCAACCGGGTGCCGGTTCGAACCATGAACGCCTGACTATCAGCGAATTGGTGCAAGCCGTGAAAGATGGACAGATCGAGCCGGGCGATGGTGTCATGAAGCCCGACCCTTCGCTTGGCGAAGCTGGCTATATCGTTGCCGGTAAGATGCTCAACCCGAAGTATGATGCGAATCTCTCGGATGCGAGTGTGCCGGAAAAGGTGCAGTTTTCTGCTGAGGGCCGCTTGCTAGAGAAAGATTTTGATCTCGTGCGCGCAGTGCTCAAGGAGAGCCGCCGCAGCACCGCGTTTCAGGATATCTTGATTAGTTTCCTGCCGTTTCTGCTGATTATTGGCCTGCTTTATTTCCTCTTCGTGCGCCAATTAAAGAGCGCAGGGAAGGGCGCGATGAGTTTTGGTAAGAGTAAAGCCAAGATGCTGACGCGCGATAAAGACGCGCTGACTTTTAAGGATGTTGCGGGTTGCGACGAAGCGAAGGAAGAGGTCAGCGAGGTCGTTGACTTCCTCAAAGACCCGAAGAAATTCCAACGCATCGGTGGTCGTATTCCTAAAGGGGTGCTGATGATGGGCCCTCCGGGTACTGGTAAGACATTGCTGGCAAAGGCGGTGGCCGGTGAGGCTGAAGTGCCGTTTTTCTCGATCAGTGGTTCGGACTTCGTCGAAATGTTCGTCGGTGTCGGTGCGGCACGTGTGCGTGACATGTTTGAGCAAGGCCGTAAGAATGCGCCTTGTATCGTATTTATTGATGAGATCGATGCCGTGGGTCGCCAGCGTGGCGCAGGTGTCGGTGGTGGTAATGACGAGCGTGAGCAGACGTTGAACTCCCTCCTCGTTGAGATGGATGGTTTCGACGGCCACGAAGGTGTGATCATCATCGCTGCGACTAATCGTCCGGACGTGCTCGACTCTGCGTTGTTGCGCCCAGGTCGTTTTGACCGCCAAGTCACGATTGATTTGCCTGACCTCAATGGTCGTCACGAAATCCTCTTGGTGCATGCCAAGAAGTTCGCACTTTCTGAAGAGGTGAATCTCGAGCACGTTGCGCGTAACACTCCAGGCTTCTCTGGTGCAGACCTTGCCAACCTGCTCAATGAAGGTGCTTTGATCGCGGCGCGCTATGATAAGGATGCCGTGGAAATGAACGATCTCGATGAAGCGCGTGATAAGATCTCCTTCGGTCGTGAGCGTCGTAAGTTGATGGATGACGAGGATCGTAAGATCACTGCTTACCACGAAGCCGGGCATGCTCTGATCCAGGCGGTGGTGGATGATGGGCACTTGCCCGTGCACAAAGTAACGATTATACCGCGCGGTCAGAGCCTCGGCTCCACAATGTTTATGCCGAAGAAGGATTTGCTCAATCACTCCAAGCGGCGTCTATTGAATCAAATCTGCACCGGCATGGGCGGCCGTTCGGCGGAGGAAATTGTGATGGGCGACATCACCAGTGGCGCGTCCGGCGATATTCGTATGGTCACTTCGACTGCGCGCCATATGGTGTGCGATTGGGGGATGACTGACCTCGGGCCGATCGCTTTCGGTGAAAGCCAGAATCATGCCTATATGGGCACGATGGGCGCTGGCTCGAATAACTTTAGCGAAGAGACTGCACAAAAAATTGATAAAAAAATCTACGATATCGTGCAAGAGCAGTATTTGCGTTCGCTCGAAATTTTGAAAGAGCACCGCACTGCGCTCGATGTGTTGGCCGAGGCCTTGTTGGAGCACGAAACGATCGATGGTATCCACGTGCACGAAATTCTTGAGCATGGTGAAATGCGTTCGCCGATCATTAAACGCGAGATCATCGAGCCCGAAGCAGAGCCTGACGAAGACTCTGATGACGAGGTCGCGAAACAGGCTGAAGAAGATGACGACAAGGGCGACCTTGCCGGCGAAGAAGCCGCTGCACCATCGCCTGCGTAACTCGCTGCAGTTACATTTTTCAAATGGCTGCTTCCTGAATTGGGGAGCAGCCTTTTTTGTGGAGTGTAGAAGCGGCATCCTGCCGCTTTTCCAGCATCATGAGCAAGCGGCTGGAAGCCACTTCTACTGTACCTTCCCAACCAATCGCGCTTTGCGTGAGGCCTTATCCACGAGGGCGAAGAGCTGGTCGATCTGATTGCGCTTTCGTGTGGCCTGATGCCCCCGCACTTTGACTAATTCGAAGTTTAAGGGGTCGGTGCTGCAGAAGTAGGCTTGGTAGAGCTCTGCGTTGCGCAGCGGCAGGCCTCGCTTCGAATAGTAGTCGTGCGCTTCGAAGCGTGCGCGTCGCGCCGCTAGATTGATGATATTCTGCGAGTCGGTATAGATGGTGAGATGGTCACAGTCTTGGGGTAGCTCGGACAGTGCCCAGAGCAAGGTCTGTAGCTCGAGCTTAGTCGAAGACGTGTCTATGAATTGCTGAACTTTAATACGCGTGCGCAGTGTCTCCATCGAGAGTGTTTGCTCTGCTATTCGAATCAAAAGCGATGCCCCCGTGCCCGTTTTCGTCTGTGTATGCACGCTGCCGTCGGTGAGTAGGATGTAGTCACTCATTCCAAGTTACTTTTGCCTGAATTTGTGTGCCTTGTCTATGGCTTATTGCGGGCATCGTTTTGGGTACTTGCGAAGAGGTCGATTTGCTTACTGCTTGACATGTAATGATACTACTTTGAGTATTCAAAGTATTAAATTTGATAGAGCACATTTCATTCTTTTAAGTCTCGTGATCGTTGAGTCGCTAGTAACTGGCTGCAGGCCGACCGATTCTGCATCGGCGCGTCGTACCGATGAGCCCTATAAAGTGCTGTGTACGGTTGGGATGATTACCGACATCGTGCGTAATATCGCGGGCGACTACGCGCAGGTTGAGGGGATCATTGGCGAAGGGGTCGACCCACACCTTTACAAGCCGACTCGGAGTGATGTGGTAAAGCTCAGTACTGCAGATGTAGTCTTTTATAATGGTCTGTTACTTGAAGGTAAAATGACGACTGTGCTGGAGCGCGTAGCGAGTTCTGGGAAGCCAGTCAAGGCGGTGACCGAAGCGATCTTGCAGACTGCGGATTATTTGTTGCAGAAAAATGATGACTCTGAGCACACCGATCCACACGTGTGGATGGATGTACGGGGCTGGATGCAAGCCATGCCAGTGGTGGTTGAGACGCTCTCGATTTTCGATCCAGCGCATGCAGATATTTATGCTGCCAATGCAACCGCTTACACAAAACAGTTGGAAGCGTTAGATGCGTATGCACAGCAGGCGATTGGATCGATTCCTGAGTCGCAACGTGTATTAGTGACGGCGCACGATGCGTTTAATTATTTGGGCCGTGCGACGGGGCTCACCGTTCGCGGTATTCAAGGCGTGAGCACCGAGTCCGAGGCAGGCGTGCGCGACTTGGAGGACTTGGTTAACTTTATCGTCGAGCAGCAAATTCCAGCCGTGTTCGTCGAGACATCTGTGGCTGACAAGAATATACGTGCCTTAGTAGAAGGTGCGAATGCACGCGGGCATGGTGTGCGGATCGGTGGTGCGTTGTTCTCGGATGCGATGGGGCAAGCCGGCACTTACGAGGGGACATACATTGGTATGATCGATAGCAATATTACCACGATCACACGCGCACTTGGTGGCGAGGCACCTGAAAAAGGCATGCAAGGCAAGTTAACTGGCGTGGTGCACTGATCTAAGTGATTCTTATATTATGAATGTAATATCTAAACAACTCATACAGCCGGCCTCAACAATCGCGCAGCAGAAATCACTGCCGCTAGTGATCCGAGATTTGACTGTGGCGTATCATCGCAAGCCTGTGGTGTGGGATATTGATTTGGAAATCCCGGAGGGGAAGTTGGTGAGCATCGTCGGCCCGAATGGTGCGGGTAAGAGTACCTTGATTAAAGCGTGCTTGGATTTGATTCCGCGCACCTCGGGCGAGGTGTCGATCTTTGGCGAGTCGTATCGCAAGGCGCGCAGGCGGGTCGGTTATGTGCCGCAGCGCGAGAGTGTGGACTGGGATTTTCCAGTCAGTGCGCTTGATGTGGTGGCGATGGGTACTTACGGCAAGCTCGGTTGGTTTCGCCGGGTGAATAAGCGCTCAAAGGCATTGGCACTGCAAGCCTTGGATCGTGTCGGGCTGGCGGACTATGCGCATCGTCAGATTAGTCAGCTCTCGGGGGGGCAGCAACAGCGCACTTTCCTAGCGCGAGCTTTGGTCCAGGATGCAGATATTTATTTTATGGATGAACCGTTTGCCGCTGTCGATGCAGCGACCGAGCGAGCGATTGTTGAGCTGTTGAAGGAACTCCAACAACGTGGAAAAACCTGCTTGGTGGTACACCACGATTTAGCCACGGTGCCTCAATATTTTGATTGGACGGTATTGTTAAACATGCGCGTCGTCGCTTCGGGGCCAACCAAGGATGTTTTTAATCAAGAGAATCTTCGCAAAACCTATGGTGGCAAACTCTCGCTGCTGAGTGAAGCAGCCGAGGAGCTGGCGAAGTCCTTGTAGGGCTATGATGGGCTATTCGATTTTTCCTCTGGAGGGAAACGTTCCGTCGTTTCTATCGATGCCCATCGCAACTGGGCTGATAAACGCGGCAATGACGGAGCATTGCCCTCCACCCCTCACTGCCACTTTTCACTAATCGCATGTTCGAACTTTCAGAGATCTTCGATGTCCTGTTGCTGCGTAATTACAATACGCGGCTGGTGGTTATTTGCACGATGCTGCTGGGCTGTGCCTGTGGACTGATGGGTGGCTTCTTGTTGTTACGTAAGCGCTCCTTAATGGGGGATACTCTTTCACATGCGACATTGCCGGGCGTGTGTCTTGCTTTCTTTGTTGGCGTGATGCTGGGCGGGCAGGGCAAGTCGTTGCCGCTATTATTGTTTGGAGCTACGGTGACTGGAGTGTTGGGCTGTGCGACAGTTTTGTTTATACGCAATCACTCGCGTATTAAAGATGACGCGGCGATGGGGATTGTGCTGAGTGTCTTCTTCGGTGCGGGCGTCGTGTTATTGACGATGGTCACAAAGATGCCAGATGGTGCAGCGGCTGGGTTGGAATCATTTATTTATGGTAAGACTGCGTCGATGGTATTGAGCGATTTTAGGCTGCTAGTCGTCGTGACTGTCTGTGTGCTGTTGCTCTCGGTGTTGTTGTTTAAAGAATTTCGTCTGCTGTGTTTCGATGAAGTCTATGCGGCGGCGCAGGGATGGCCGGTTAAGTGGCTCGATATACTGCTTCTTGCGTTGGTCACTGCGGTGACTGTTGCGGGTTTGCAAGCGGTGGGCTTGATTCTGATTATCGCTTTTTTGATCACGCCAGCAGCAGCAGCGCGGTTTTGGACGGACCGTCTGGATCAGATGTTATTTCTCTCTGCCGTAATCGGTGGTATCAGCGGCTGGCTGGGCGCGAGTGTGAGTGCCTTAATTCCAAATATGCCTGCTGGCGCGTTGATCGTATTAGTGGCAGCGTTTTTGTTTCTATTCAGTATGCTGTTTGGCATCGAGCGTGGTGTGCTGGTTCGTTTTATGCGACAGTTGAAATTGAAGCGAAGTGTTGGCCGCCAACATTTACTTCGTGCGTTGTATGAAATTTTAGAGGCCGATGGTCAGCGCATGGATGGGGTGAGTATCCGCGCGGTGCCGTTTCGTCAACTGCGCGGCCGGCGTACCTGGACTGATCGGCAATTACGACATTGCTTGAGGCGCGCGTATCATCAGGGATTGATCGACACCGTGCGTAAAAATGATGCTATCCTGTTGACCCAAGCAGGACTGGATGCTGCGGCACAGGTCACGCGTAATCACCGCCTGTGGGAATTGTATTTGATCGAATATGCCGATGTGGCAACCAGCCGAGTCGATCGCGATGCGGATGAGGTTGAGCATGTCCTGGGCGAGAAATTGGTCGCGCTGCTTGAGGAAAAATTAATCAAACTGCGTACTGCGAACGATCTCGCAGTGCCTGCGAGCCCACACCCAATCAAGCCTGGAGATTAATTAGCAATGACGTTTTTAATCACTATCACTTTGTTTCTTCACTTGCCCAAAGGGCACCCAGTTCAGCTACCCCTGCGGGGCAAACCGCAGACGGGTTACCATCTCCGCGCTACTCGCGCTTCGTCACTCTCACCCTCACTAGGCGCGCAGCGCCTTACTCTCACTGCGTAGCAATGACTTGGTATTCAATCGATACATGGATCGTGGTTGTCGGCATTTTGGCGGCGGTGTCGTGCGCGCTGTTGGGCAACTTCTTAGTGCTGCGCAAAATGAGCATGATGGGCGATGCGATTAGCCATGCGGTGCTGCCGGGCTTGGCGATTGCATTCTTAATCACGGGGGCGCGTGCGAGTTTGACGATGTTTATCGGCGCGGCGTTGGTGGGCGTGTTGACGGCTGTTTTTACGCAGTGGGTGAGCCGTTTTGGCAAGGTCGACGAAGGTGCATCGATGGGGATTGTCTTTACCACCTTGTTTGCGCTGGGGTTGTTGCTTATTGTGCAAGCCGCGGATTATGTCGATCTAGATGCGAGCTGTGTGCTGTATGGTGCGATTGAGTTAACGCCGCTTGATGTCGTCTGGCGACCGCAAGTGTTTGGTTCCGTCTGGGAAGTGCCGCGTGCGGCGATCGTTTTGGCGCCAGTGTGTGTGGTGAACTTGTTATTTGTAGTGTTGTTTTTTAAAGAACTGCGCATCTCATCCTTTGACTCGGAACTCGCCACAACGATGGGAATAAATGCCAATCTAATTCATTATATGCTGATGACTTTGGTCGCGGTCACGACGGTGGCGGCGTTTGAAGCGGTCGGTAGTATCATTGTTATCGCGATGTTAATCGTGCCCGCTGCTGCCGCGCATCTATTAACAGATCGACTCGATTTGATGGTGATTATCAGTACGATATTAGCAGCCATCGCGGCATTGCTTGGGCATGTGTCGGCCATTCTGCTGCCGGGTTGGATGGGCTTCGATCCTGCGCTGGTCGATGCGACTTCGACTTCAGGCATGATGGCGGTGATGGCGGGCGTGATTTTTGCCATCGTATTGTTTTGCGCGCCGCGCCATGGGATT
>Ga0209504_1000481_pt1 | contig 34888 bp, 50 predicted proteins | sample COGITO_mtgs_1005_FD_184791 | JGI IMG/M metagenome (GOLD analysis project Ga0209504, IMG submission 184791) | Pelagic marine microbial communities from North Sea - COGITO_mtgs_100511 (SPAdes) (version 2) | ecosystem: Environmental > Aquatic > Marine > Epipelagic ...
TTGGTAGCGTAGATGTCGTTAAAACGCTTACTACCAGAGCCAATGTTCATAAGTCCATCAGTAGCGGCATTAGTTGTCATATTGAATGGTCTAAAGTGTTCACCACCATTAACAAACTGAATACCTGCGTCATCGTTACCGATAGCCATGTCACCGCCTTCAGTCCCAATACTTCCAACTGACACACCAGCTTGATTGAGTTCAATAATGTTTCCATCGTTAGTACCACGATTGAGTTTTAATGCAGCATCTCCACCTATAGATGTTGTTATTTGTCCTGCTGGTTCAATTTGCACACCTGCTGATGAGAAGTCATTTGCTGAAGTCTTACCCACCAACAAGTTGCCTGAGTCACCATCAATACGCATCATTTCTACTGGATTAGTACCACTATTGTTATAATTAAATGTTAGGTCTGCTTCATCTAATGAAATATCATAATGTAAATTTAAAGTGTCACTAGCACCTGATTCTGCTAATCTTAAAGTAGCATGAGAATCAGCTCCAGAAGTTGAATTATCTCTTATTGTTAATATTGGGTCAGTACCAACAATTTCCATAATAGTATCAGGACTATCAGTTCCAATTCCAACCTTGCCATCTCGTTTTAAAGTTAAAAAAGTACTGCCTCCGTTTGAGTCATAAGCGCCAAAACCTATTGACTGATTAGGTCTATCTATTTCTATACCAAATCCGTAATAAGAACCACCTTGTGCTCTGTTTTTGGTTCCGTCATTATAAGAACCCATACCAATAAATCCTGTAGAAGAACCTGTATCATTTAACGTTATAATATTATTTACACCAATATCTAAAAGAGCGTCTGGACTACTCGTTCCAATTCCAACATTGCCTGAGCTGTCAATTACTAATCTGCTTGTATTTGCAGTATTGTCGTACAGATAAAAAGAGTTTGTACCTACACCAGCATATCCAACACCTAACTCGTATTGCTGTGTAGACGCATCACTATCAAACATGATTGCTGTTGTTGATGCAGAGTTTAAATGCAGTTTAGCAGCAGGACTAGTCGTACCAATACCCAACTTCTCAGCACTTGCATCCCAGAATAGAGCTTGGCTAGTTCCTGTATCATCGTAGAAGGAGATGTCTCCGCCATTATTAATACGCATACGTTGTAGGGTAGAAGTACCATCATTAGTGCTAAATAATAATCTTGATGCGGATGTAGTAGTATCTTCTCTATTAGCTGAAATAGTAGCTACTGAATTTTGAGTTCCAGCTTTTTGTGTAAGTGAAATAGTTGATGTATTACCTGTATGTGACATAGATAATGTATCACCTTCAACAGTCAACCCATCCATTGTGGCTGTACCTGTTACGTCTATGCCTGTGTTGGTTATTCTCATGCGTTCTGATGAGCCTGTAGCAAATCTTATATCTTCTGCTCTAAACCCAAGTGGCTTCAAAGCTGAACCAGCAGAATTTTGTGCTTGTAAAGCTACATTACCATCACCCACTTCACTAATTATGTCATTAATTGTTAATCTAGCATCAGTTGAAATATCTATATCAGCTTTTACAGCATTAACTGTACCTGAAAGGTGGAGGTCTTTGAATCTACCACCTGAATGACCTAAACTTACAGTATCGTCAGAATATGCACCAAGATTGTTTGCTGGATGAAATCCAGTTGTGTTAATTCTTAGTGACTTAGTAGTTCCTGCATAATATGTTGCACCACCGACATGACCAATACTTCCAATTTGTGCAGCATTTGAATAAAGCCTAACCAAATCACCTGAATCTGCATTTCTACAGATTTGCATAGTTTCACCTGATGCATCTCTACTAAATGTTGCTGCATCTGTCCCTCTTATTATATGACCAGTGCCTAACCTAGCATCAGTAGTAGTAGTCTTACCCACAAGCAAGTTTTCACTACTATCAATAGTTATAGCTGTAGAAGTAGCATTATCATCAATACCTGTTGACCTAAAGCTAGTAAGAGTTCCAACGCTTGTAATATTAGGTTGAGCTGCTGTTGCTAGTGTTCCTGTAATGTTTCCTGAAGATTGAATAGCACCTGTAATATTAATATCACCAGTACCTGTTATATCGCTTGAGTTTAAATCTAAATCACCACCAAGCTGTGGAGTTGTATCTTCTACAACATTATTAATAGAAACAGCTTGTACTCTTGCATCAGTGTAATAAAGGTTAGAGCCTTCTGATAAATCACTTGTAGACTTACCACTAAATGCAGAATTAAATCTTGCAGAAGTATAGTAAAGATTGCTAGTGCCTTCAGATACATCATCAGTATCTTTGGTTGCTAGTCTTGTATCAAATCTAGCATCAGTGTAATAAAGGTTAGAGCCTTCTGATAAATCACTTGTAGACTTAGCTGTAAAAGCAGAATCAAATCTAGCCTGAGTATAGTAAAGGTTAGTGCCTTCAGTTAAATCAGCAGTATCATGGTTGGATAAGCTAGAAACTGTACCTGTAACTGCTCCAGTTAAATTACCTTCTACATTAACTACTAAAGTTCCAAGTGAATTAAGTGTTATGTTTCCTGTAGCACTACCATCTGCTGTAGTAAGACCCATTGTAAATTTATCAACTGATTCATCCCACATAAAGATGCTGTTATCAGAAGTACCTCTATTAATAAGCATACCTGAATCATTAACAGGACTTCCTGTAAGACCTGCATTGAGTTGGAATAGGTTATCTTCTATATCAAGATTCGTTGTGTCTAAAGAGGTTAGAGTTCCATTAACAGTTAAATTACCTGCTACTGTTAAGCTATCTGCAATTTGAACATCATCAGGTAGTGATAGTGTTACATCTGCAGACTCACTACCACTTCCTGATACAGTAATCTTATTAGCTGTTCCAGTAATGGTTTGAATGTAATTACCAACTGTATCAGTTCCAAGTGTTACTGAGTTAGCAGCTACAGTATTTGCTTGTATTCCTAGTGCATCAACAAATGCTTTAGTGACTCTTGCATCTATAGCTGAATTTGCTCTTGTATCTGTATAGTATAAATTTGTGTTTTCAGTTAAGTCAGCAGTAGTCTTATTACCAAATGCAGAATCAAATCTAGCTGATGTGTAATATAAATTAGTAGTTCCTTCACTTAAATCATCTGTATCTTTAGATGTAAAAGCTGAATCAAATCTAGCTGATGTGTAATATAAATTAGTGCCTTCTGCTAAATCAGAAGTAGACTTAGTTCCAAGTCTTGTATCAAAGTCTGTATTAGCTCTTCCTGATGTGTAATATAAATTAGTAGTTCCCTCTGAAACATCATCTGTATCTTTAGTAGCTAATCTAGTGTCAAAAGCAGAATTAACTCTTGCATCTGTATAGTAAAGATTAGAGCCTTCAGATAAGTCTCCAGTATCTTTAGTAGCTAATCTAGTATCAAAATCTGAATTAACTCTAGCTGTTGTGTAATATAAGTTGCTGCCTTCAGTTAAATCACCTGTATCTTTTGTAGCTAATCTTGAATCAAAATCTGTATTTGCTCTAGTTGTTGTATAGTAAAGATTAGTATTTTCAACGACTATAGAAGTATCAAGTGTTGATGTGATTGCTTGATTAGAAGCATTACCTATAAATATCTTGCCATTATTTAAGTTTGGAACATCATTACTTCTTCCAGCACCACCTACTTTTATTGAGCCAGCAGCAGCATGACTTCTTATAACTTTACCTATGTTTTGTATTTGACTTGATTCACCTGTTGGTTTTGTTGTTGTATAAGCACCTGCTGTTGTTGAAGCATATAAAATTTGTCCTTCTGATACACCTGAGGTATCTAATCCATCTAACGTACCAAATGTTGCAACTTGTAATCCTGCATTATTATTAGCATCTGTTACAGCTAAACCAAATACAGGCATTTTAGAAACATCATCAGCTTTAGCTTTAGATACCACTGGAACATCACCTGAAACTCCTGAGACATAAACTAAATCACCTTTTGTTAATGCTTCACCAGCTTTTGCACTAAATCTAACAGCACCATCAATATCACCAATAAATTCTTCACTTGCTGTAATAATATTAAAAGTAACATCATCAGTTGTAGCTACAGCTTGTCCTATAGCAATACTAGGAGTAGAACCCTCACCAGTTCCACCTGTTACTGTTACACCAGTACCACCTGATAGTGATTCAACATAATCACCAGTTGTATCAGTTCCCAAAGTAATAGAATTAATTTGAACTACTGTATCTATATCAACATTAGTACTACCATCAAAAGATACTGAACCCACAACATCACCTGATAAAGATATGGTTCTAGCTGTAGTTAATATGTCAGCAGAATCTGCATTACCTGTTAAATCACCAGTAACATTACCTGTAACATTACCAGTTACATTACCAGTAACATCTCCTGTTAAATTCCCTGTAAATGTATTAGATGCAGTAATACTAACACCTGTAGTAACCCAAGCATTATCAGCAGCGTTTCTAATCTTTAATACACTGCTTGAAGTATCTACCCATAATTGATGAGCAAATGTAGTTGATGGTTCTGTTGAACCACTATTAACAGTTGCAATAGCTAAAAGAGCATTGTTTAAATCTGCTCTAAAGTCTGCACCTGATTGGTTTGCTATGTTGTAATCGTGTTGTGCCATATTAAATTCCTATTTTATATATCTTAAATCATTCAGGGTTACTTGGAAATATCACATCATCAATATTATTAGCTGACTGATATAAAGATGGTAAATCTCTTAATTCCTGCCTATATGTTGCCCATTCTTGTTTCTTAGAATCAGCTAAAGGTGCATCATTTACTTGAGTCCAATCTGATTCTTTTAGTAATTCGTTTCTTTGTATTCTTATTGTTGGGAGAAAATCAACAACCTGCTCTACTGCTTCACCATCAATAATTTTATAATTATCAACATCATAAATACCCTCTATTATTGATTGTCCTTCTTGTAAGGGTATTTCAGATAATGCTACATTTGTTGCACCACTCTCTAAGATTTCCCCTGTTGCAGTGTTGTATGTTGTGTATTCTATTATCGTATTCATTTTATTGTGTGTTATCTACAAATACATATAAAGACTGATATGTACTTCTTAGTTTTGTTATCCATCTTACTCTCCAATATACTTTATTAGCATTTGTTCCTGAAGTTGGTAATCCTGAGATAGTTCCATTATAAGCAAACACATAAGTTCTAAAAGTACCTGCTGCCATAGTTACATTTTGTATACCACCTGCTGCTTGAGTATATGTAGAGCCACCATTGACACTGTATTCTAAAACACCATTTGTACAGTCACCATAAACACCAGTCCAAATTGCTTGATATGAAGCACCATCTCTAACATTATCTACTACACATGTAGTTAAATAATTTCCTGTTGTTGATGTTATTGTTGTAAAGTTTGTTGAACCTCTTTGAAAAGCACTAGCAAAACTTGATAAAGGAACTGCTGAACCTGTATGAGAAATAATATCAGCAGATACGTCTGCAAAATGTTTTACATTTAAAGTATCAACATTAATTCTAGCTGCATCTAATTGGTCTGCTGTTATCTTGGTAGCTGATATGCTTTGCACTTTGTCATTAGTAACAGCATTACTAGCTATTTGGGTTGTATCTACACCACCTGATTTAATAATTAAGTTACCACTACCGTCAGTATCTAAAGTAACCCCATCAATTAATATCTTATCTGCTGATAGATTATTAATTCTTGCATTATCAATAAGAACAGTGCCACCACTTACAACAAAAGGACTTATGCTACTTCCTGCATCATTATCTATTTTAAAAGTATCAGCTAAAAAAGCTATTGTGCTAGTAGCACCAGTTCCTGAATCAGCATTGCTGTTAAGAACCATTTGTGCAACTTTGCCATTTGCATTTAATTGCAATACATAAGATGCAGAAGCATTGTCATTTATATCTGTTATTGCTGATGCATTGGTTGTAACAGATGCTGTATTACCAGCAACCGTAGAAGTTAAAGATGTAATATCAGAAGCAAGAGCAGTGTCTGCATTTGCTCTAGTTGTAGCTTCGCTAGTTATAGCAGAAGTATTGCTATTAACTGTAGAAGTAAGACTTGTAATGTCTGATGCTAAAGCAGTATCAGCATTTGCTCTAGTTGTAGCCTCACTTGTTATTGCTGAGGTGTTTGAATTAACTGTAGAGGTAAGACTTGTAATGTCTGATGCTAAAGCAGTATCAGCATTTGCTCTAGTTGTAGCTTCAGAAGTAATATCTGCTGTATTGTCATCAACTGTAGAGGTCAAAGATGTTATATCAGAAGCAAGAGCAGTGTCAGCGTTAGCTCTTGTTGTAGCTTCAGAAGTAATAGCAGAGGTATTTCCACTGACTGTAGAAGTTAAGCTAGTTATATCTGCTGCTAAAGCTGTATCAGCGTTTGCTCTTGTAGTTTGTTCAGTGCTTATTGCTGATGTATTACTATTAACTGTAGATGTAAGACTGGTTATAGCACTAGCATTAGCTGAAGTATCAGTTGTAAGAGTAACTATATCTCCCTGAGCTGTAGCTATGTTTGTTGTGTTAGTAGATACAGTTGAGCTTAATGAGTTGTATAAAGTTACTAATGAAGAATCTCTAGCCTTTACCCAACCATTGTTAGATGCATTTCTAACATACATCTGATTATTATCATCAGTGTCTGCCCACAAATCTTGAGGTTGTAATGCAGAGCTATCACTTCTTGTTGTTGGAGCTGATGTAGATTTTATTAATTGTGTTGAATTAGTACCACCAGCATTGATTGCAGATTGCACATCAGCACCAATTTTATCTAGTGTTACTGCATCATCTTGTATATCTGCTGTTGCTGTAGGAGCATCACCAATAGTAAAGGTTAAGGTAGCAGGTGATGATTCTGAGCCTAAAGTATTAAGTGAGCTAACACTTGCAACATAGTTAGCATCAACAGGTAAAAAGTTTAAATCACAATTTTCTACATCAACAATAGTATTTTTTACTTGATTACTAGAACTATCTACAACATTAACTCTATATTGATAATTAGGAAAATCTGTTGGTTCATCCCAAGATAAAAATGGTCTACCTGTAGAACTAGAATCGGTATCAGTAAATGATAATCCTGTTGGAGCTTTAACTGCATAAGCAGAAGGTAGGTTAGCTAATTCTTCTACTGGTTCTTGAGGTGGTACTTCCCATGTATAAACATCAAAGTATTCTATTAAGCTAACTGCAACTAATCCATTAGGCTGTAATTCTAATGCCTCTACTCTACAAACTTTACCTGAGAATCCTAAGCCTGCATAAGTTAAATCTACTATATCTCCTACGTTGAGTTTATACATCTCAGGAGTTCCTAAGAACTGCATAGTTGTTTGATTTCTACTTCTAGTTAGAATTGCCTTACCCATGTTATAGGCTATATAAGGGTCGCTTATATAGGGAAATTCAGCTTTTATTTCTAATATTTCATCACCATCATCTGAATAATATTCAGGGGTTGCATCATGTAAAACAGTAGCTGTATCTAATTCATATTTTTTATTAGCATTGAAGAATTCAACTATAACTTTATTTGCTTTTTTATCTTTGTTTCCATAATCAACTGATATACCAGCATCAGAAATAATATGATTATCGTTGATACTAAATGTTGATGTCCCTGTATCTTCTATTGATAGTTCATACTTACCATCTATATATAAAAAGATACCACGCATATTTGCAAGTAATTCTTTTGCGTTATCCATGACATTTTTATTAGCATCTAAATAGCCATTACAATGAAATCTTTTAACTTTAACTAATGAACTACCTGTTTGTGATGAATATGTTGAACCTAATGTGTCATTTATATAAACAATGTATTCATCATTTTGGTCGTAAAATCCATTTCTCTGCACATCTTTAATTTCTTTGCCATCTACAATTAGATTGCCATTTGCATCATTAATATCTACTATTTCTCCAACTTTATTTTGCCACCAGTTAGTATTAGGGTCAGTTCCACCAATGGTTATAAAGTCATCTCCAGCATTGCCTGACCAAGTAAGAGATTGAGCTACACCATTAAAATAAGGCTGGTCAACTTCTGTATCACAAACATTAGCAGCAGCAGTAAATGTGCTCATGTTAATTTGTGATTGTGTTAATCCCTTACCATATTCATTATTGGTTATGTAATCTAAGAAAGTTAATGCAGGATTATCTGAATATTTATAAGTAGATACAGTTCCAAATGTTTGATTTGTGTCTCTTGGGTCAAATACTTTTTTACCTCTAACTTGGACTGTTAGTTGTGGAATTCCTGACCAAATACCTTCCTTATCATAGCCATAGTGAGCTGCTATATAAGCAACACCATTGAGTTTATGTGCTGTAGTCCAGTTAGGCATAGAAGCAACAAGCATAGGGTCTGCTAGTTGTGTAGCTTGACCATGATGTAGGTTCATAACATATCTATATTTAGATGTTGGACTTGAGCCAAACTGACCAGCACCAGCATTTATACCAGTACCATTTTGTGAAACTGTATTTAAAGAATAATTACCTGAAGATATTTTGTCTGAACCAATATAACCGCCATCTCTGAATCTAGCTGAATCAGTTAAGGGATTACCATCTAACTCAATAGTTCTTCCAAGTATTTCATCACACTCACCAACTGATAAGGCATAGACTACATATAAATCTCTTGAGTCATTTGCGGATACATCCATATAAATAACCTGAGCACCAACACGCCTATTTCCATATATGACAGGTAATTTACCTCCAGCAGATGTTTTATTTAATAAAATATCTTGACCTTTCGCAAGCATATTTCTAGCTTGTAAAAATCCTTTAACGCCAATAACAAGAGATGTAAAATTAATAATACCTGTAATTGTTTTTAAAATTGTAGCTGTTGTACCAGTAGTACCAAACGAAGTTCCAAGAAGTTGGAAAAAAGTAAATATTTTATCTAGCATTATCTACCCCACCTAACATCTTCTTTAACCTGAGCTGCAAATTCAAAACCCTTATCACCTGTGCTAAACAACTGCTGTGATTCATCAGTAAAATGTCTGCCCTTAGTTAAATTCCAATTTGCCCAATGTGATGCCACATTCATAGTAAGTGTAGAATTGCTTAAGTTTTCTTGTATAGCAACATTTCTTATTTGCCCTTTAAAAAAACCTATAGCACCAACAATTGTTTCATCAGAATTAAAATAAGCAATATATATATCTACTGTCTTATCTGTAAACTCACCATCTTGAACTAAAGACCTTACTTGGTCTGTTATATTTGAAAACGCCAAGCCTATTTCAGTTACTTCTAGTTGACCAGTTTCTGTTGCAACATCTACTGATAAAAAAGAACCACCAGCTTCATAAGAATTAGAATCATAAGTAACATTAGAATACCAATCAGTTAATCTGATAGTAGATGATAAATTAAGCTCAACTAGAAAAGCTGTCTTGGTTGCTGTTGATGATACTTGGGCTTGTAAATCAGTAGATAAACTTCTTGGCATTAGGCTATAACCTCTCTAACATCAAATGAAATACTGTAAAAACCATTAGCACTTGTTGAATACATGATTTCATTGTTTTCTAAATAAACAGTAAAACTTGGTTTGTTTACAGTAACAGCTTCATTATCTGCTAGAGATGCTACTAGATTTGGCGATATAAGAACAGTTAATGCTCCACCACCATCAGAATCAATATCTGATTGAACCATGTAGACTTTGCTATGATTCGCAAACTTAATTAAATCTCCAGCCTTTAAAGCACCTGTTTGGTTCGCTGTAAAGCCATCTAAGACTATGGAAGCATCTCCTGATGTATGTGCTCCAACTACTTGAATATCTGTTTCTGACTTGCCTGCACCTAAGTTATCTAGTGGTGCAACTATTGTAAAATCTTCAAAAGAACCTTTTTGTTTTTGTAAAAATGAAAATATTTCCTGAGACTTTTCTTGTTGTAATGGTGGCATTGCAACTGTAAAAGAAAAATACTGAGCACCTATTTGTCTGACTTGTTTTTTACCTGATAGTGTTTGATTTAATAGAGTAGGTCTATTGTCTTTAAAATTAAGACTTCTAAAATTTGGGTTTGTTGGAAATTGTCCTGACATTATACTATTCCCATTTTGCCTTGATTATTCATGGCGTTGTTTATGATTGATGTTATCAACCCTTTTCTTGATGCTAGTAACTGGTCAAAGCCAGCAGCATCTACTGTTGATATATTAAAGTTCACTGTAGCACCCATACTTTGTCCTTTAGTATGATCTATAACAGTTTCGTTTGGATGTAATATAGCATTAAATCCTCCTTTACCATCTACACCCCCAGCCCTAGCTCCAAAACCTGTATAACCACCACCTTCTCCTGATAGTTTTTTCCCTAAAATAGTAGTTTCGCCCATATCTCCAAAATCTTGAGCGGCTACAGCAAAATATCCAGGACTTAAATTAGCGGCCTTTGCTGTTGACCCCCCAGCCATAAGATTATCTATGCTTGATGTTATGCCAGCAACTAATTTTTGCACAACATATACTTGTAATAATTCTCTTATTACAGCCTGAGTTACACTCATTGCTAATGTTTTAAATTCTAAGAATTTTTGACTAGTTATATCAAAAAAATCAAGATAAGCATTTGTTAATTTGCCTTCAATAGTCTCGCCAAAAGTTTTTGTAATAACAATAGAGTTTTTTGTTTCTTCTTGTATTTTTTTTAATGCTTCTAAATAAGAATCAGCTCCATCTAAATTAGTATCATTTAATATTTTTTTTGCTTCAATTAAAATGTTTGTTTGTGTTATTTCTTCTTGTATAACATCTAATTCTTTTTGTTTTTGCCTTCTTCCAAAACTTTTTGCATTTTCTTCTTTCTCTTTTAATAATTCTGCTTCTCTTTTTTGTAAATCTGCAAGTTTTTGATTCAAGCCCTCTACACTATTAGCATATTGATCTGTATTTTTAGATGCCATCATTACTATTGATGCTAAAGATGCAAAGCCAACAGCTAGTGCTGTTATTGGATTTGTTAACATTGCAATTTTCAATAAATTTAATGCCCTAATTAATTTTGGTATAGCGGTTGCTGCTAATAATGTTATAGCTGGTATTAATATTTCTTGTATATTTTTTGCAAAGAAAGCAGCAGCATCAGCAATAATCCCAAAAGCATTTGTGCCTTTTTGAATGTCTCCAATCATAAACTGGAAACTATTTCTTATAGATACGCCAGCTTGACCTAGGGTCATAGGCATATCTGCTATCTTCTCATTTGTCTCTTCTACTCCAGCAATCAATATTGGCAATACTTTTTCAGCAGTTAAACCACCAGCATGACCAAACTCTCTAAGCTCACCAACTGTCATGTTAAGACCTTTAGCCAACATCTTAGTTAAAATTACGTTGTTTTCCATTACAGAACGTAACTCATCACCCCTTAAAGCACCTGAAGCTAAACCCTGTGCTAACTGTCTAGCAGAGTTATTTGCTTCTTGAGTATGAGAACCAGCAATAATAAAGGTATTTGCTACCATTTGTGTAGCATTAGCCAATTGATCTTGTGTAGTACCTAAATGCTCTGTAGCTAAAGCAAGCCTTGTATATAACATGGCAACAGAATCAAAATCCGATCTTGATTCCATGGCTATTCTTTTCATGCTATCCATAGCTGCTGCTGTAGCGGTAGCACTACCAGTCAAAGCGTTCATTCTATTTTCTACACCAATCATTACATTGGCTGCTTGAACTATTTCTCTAGTACCAAAAGCAGCAGCAATAGTAGCTCCAAGTCTAGCAACTTGATTGTGAACACTACTAATATCGCCTTTGAATTTCTTTAAAGCAGCACCTGATTTGTTATTTGCTAACAAATCTATTTGATACTTCATTCCTTTACCTAGAGCCATTTTGTTCTTCCTTTATCTCAAGATAAGCTAACCATCCTTGAAATTCCTCAACTGTTATCTCTTCAATTTCAGCTAAAGTTTTATTAAGTTTTTCAGCTAGTGCATATTTTATGTATAGCTGCTTATCTTCAATTACTTTTTTTTAACTTGTTCCTGTGAAATATTGTTCATCATTTCACTTGAAACTCTAATTAATACATCTCTATCAACCCTCTCCAATAAGGTTTTCTTATCAGCGATAGTAAATAACTTTTCTCCAGCCTCATCTAATGCTTTATAAATTAAAACATAAGCCAAAAGCTGTACTTCATCATCTTTAGCCAGTTTCATAAATTTAGAAGTCTCTGAAAGAGTGATTGGTCTACAATAAATCTTTAACGGACTATCTTCATCCTCACCCCATTCAGGGACTTCTATAATTTTAGTTTCTATGCTATCAAAATGCTTCTTTGCGTTATCTATAACTGACATTTTCTTATACTGTTGATGTTGTTAAAGCACCATTGCCTTGTACTGAAATGCTAGCCTCAACCAATCCATCAAAAGATGCACTTCTTGAAACTCCAGTAACAATAGCTGAACCAGTGTAGTAAGTATCTCCAGTTGTATCTCCTTCAGGATATACATTTAAAGTTACTTCTGAACCAATACTTAAAGCACCTTGTCCGTCAGTATCAGTCTCATCCCAAAATACATCTAAACTTCCTGAGAAATTTGATAATGATGGTTTGTAGGTTCTAGCAGAATCACCCATTGAAGTATCTTCTAAAGTATCAGCAGATTCTTCTATTGAGTAAGACTTAATTTCAGCTACAGCATTTGAACCGACTTTAACAGTTCCTTCACTTCCTTTATGTGTTGCCATTTTCTTTTACCTCGTCTTCCGACTTTTTCTTTGAAGAAGGTTTAATTTTTTCTTGCGAATGGACTGCTTCTTCTTTCCAACCCATATTCAATAAAGACTCAACCTTTGAAGGGTGAGCATTTATAGAAATTTTGCCATTTGGACTAATCATTTTCATAATTGTCTCCTGTTAAACCGCCACATCAGGATTAGTTTCCTTGACATAGTAGTTAGTTAAAAATGTAAGAGATACATAACCCAAAGGCTTTTCTCCCTCAGCGTTAAACTCTATTTCTGTTGATTCTAGGTAGCAGTCCTTTGTTAGACCATCTAAGGTTCTGTCTGCTGCTATTGCCTCTTCAACTTCTTTACTTATTGTATCAATAGTATCATCAAAGTTGCTAGTAGCTTTTGCATATCCTTCTACTACTACTGATAATTCTCTACTCATAACTCTATCAGTACCTATAACTATTGGCTCAGATGCTTCTGATTTAGTATAGATAACTAATGCTGGTACTGTTTCTAATGGATAAACCCTTGACTCATAAACTCTTGAACCAGTTGTAGTCAAACCAGTTAAAGTAGTACCAAACTTTTCTCTTATTTGTTGTCTTATATGATTTGCCATTATATTTCCTCTAACATTAATGCACTAAAACCTGTTCTATCTGATTGTATATTAACAACAGTATAATTTTGTGCTGCTTTGAGTATATTACCATTTGTATCTTTTATTGCAGATATATCTAAAGTATTTCCAAATGCAATATTTGGAATATCTATAGTTCTGCAATAGGCTATTGGTTTTAATGCTTCTACACCAATACCTTCTTCTTGTTCTACATATTCATTATTTAGAATAACGTTGATTGTTGTAGAAGTGACTGAATTTGTATAAACAGCAGAAACACCATGACCAAAATTAATATCTAAATATCCAGCCATATCTAATTCAGTTTCTAATCTAAATTGAGACATTATTCTTCCTCTAACACCAAAGAAACCAAACCTGTATTATCAGGTTCAACTGTTCTAACAACAAACGTGGTTACAGGCTTTAAAACATTACCCTGATCAGTTGTTATTGCATCAACTCTTAATTTATCTTGTTGTGATATGTAAGGAACATCAGATGCTTTAACTATTGCTCTTGGTTGATAACCAGCAACAGGAACAGTGCCGCCTTCTATATTGAAATATTCTTGGTCAATAATGATATTAATATTCTTTGAGAACCCTGAATCAATATCAAAAAGGGTATCTATTAATGGGAAATCATCCCATAAAGATTGTTGAACCTCAAAGAATGTAGCAGTAACACCATGACCTGTTGTTGTATCAACATAGGCGTTAAAATCTGCTGCACTCTCTAATGGCATGATTTATTTTTTAGCTCTTGTTTTAGGAGCTTTTACTTTTGATGTTTCTAAACCCACGCTTCTATCTTCTTTTTGAGCTTTAGGTTTGCCAACATGAACCTCTGCTTTGCCATAACCACATAAGGAATGACCTTCACTTTCAGTAAGTTCAACTATATCACCAGCGTGTACTTTAGAACCGCCAGCCATTGTATCTGTTAAGATTTTATATTTTTTCATATTTGAGTTGGGGGTATTGCTACCCCCATTCCATTTAAGCATCAGTTAATTAGTCGCTTGATTTACAGAATGAAACTGCGTGTCTTACAGCTACATCAACAGTTTGTAGAGCAACAATTCTTACCCCACCTGAAGTTGATAATGCGTAAGGGTCAACAGTAATATCCAGTCCACCATACATACCAATTAATAAGTCTGCAAAGTTACCAAAGTAGAAATCTCCACTTGTTACTTGGTTACTTCTAATAACATTATAACCATTCATAGTGTTATCAGGATTAACAACAAATTGAGCAGTATTAGTTGCTTTTTCAGTTGTTTTTAAAGTACCAAAGTCAGCAGGTCTACAAATGTAACCTAAAGAACCACTTAGAGCATTGTCATTAGCGATTGCAGATTCCATAGCCACGATCTCAGCCCATGTTGGGTTAGCAGCAGCAAATGTAGTAGTGTTAATACCTGTAGTATTAGAAATACCTGTAGGTTGACCACTTGAACCTGAACCAGCTAAAGCACCTAAGTCAATTGCAGTAGCGATTGATTTTGTTAGGTCATCTCTGATTAAGTTCTCAACATCTAATGATGATTGTTGTAACAAAAGTCTTGTTGCATCAGTGAAAGCACCGATTACTTTAGGACTCATTGTTACTGAACCTGAAGTAAATTCACTTTCAGCAGCAGCACTACCTTCTGTAGCAATCCATCCAGCAGATGAAGCAGCAGTTTTCTTAGGTATTACAACATTTCCTTGTAATCCTCTAAGCATTGTCGCTCCAGCTTGCATTACAGAAGACTCATTTCTAAGTACGTCTATAAAGGAATCCCCTCTGTAATCTTCAGCTATTAAAGTTGAATCATCAGATGAGTTGATGTCTCTTTTGCCCCAAGTTCTTAGGACTTCAGCAGGCAACATAATGCCTTGTGCATCTTTACCATACTGTCTTGCAGCTTCAGCAGAACATTCAAATTCAAAAGCAGCATCTTGTTGTGCTCTTCTGTCTGAAGGGTTTGCCATTGCTCGAATCGCTTTTACCAAGCTAAATTCTCTTACTTCTTCTTTAGTCATGCCGATTTCTGAAGGAGTCTCTAAAGGTGTGTCATTAGAAATATTTTCTAATAATACGCCTCTAAATTCTTCAACAGAGATACCATCACTAATTGCTTTGTCAGCTAAATCTCTTTTATTGTGTCTAGCGGCTAAATCTATAATCTCTTTTGAGTTTCTTTTAAATTCAGCTTTAGCATCATCAATAGTTTGAGTTCTAACTTCGTCTAGGTTTATGTCTTTATTTTCTGACATTTTAATCTCCTTAAAGTTAATATTATTTTTATCTTCAGAACGACCAACTCCAACAAGTCTTGACTGGTCAGCAGGAACGCTTACAGAAGAAACTTCCATAGGTGTCCATTGAGCTTTATAGTAATTCTCATCTTTGTTATTCATTCTTTCCAGTTTGTCGATGCGATAACCTACCGATATGTTCATCCTTATCCCATCTTTTACATCTTCAAACACTTCTTGAGCTAAAGCAGATTTTCCAAATCTGACTACTGCTAAAGACCTTTTAGCAGTCTCATCTAGTTCGAATCTTTCTATTACACCTATTTGCTTGGTCATATCATGATCCAAGAGAAGAGGTGCACGTCCACTGTTTATAAACTCCATGTTTATATCGCCAGCAGAATGTCCTAGGACTTCCATCCCAAAACTTCTTTCAACAGGTTCTTCAGAAGAAACTCCTACACGAACAGTTCTATTTTCTTCATCAAGATAAGAATGTTTAGATAAATCAATAGTTCTATATTTCATAGGCATATCAATTACTTTTCTTTCATCTTCACTTGATTCAGTCATAGAAACCTCATCAGTCATTTCTACTTCCTCACCTTCATGTTCTACATCCTCATGCTTTGCGAATTCAACAATAACTTTATCGTCAGTTTCACTCACATTAAGGATATGTCTATCTTCTTTATTCATAGATTTCTCCTCTTCATTTGTTAATAAAGGATGTTTTTCTGATTCTTGCGAATCAAAACTTGTTTGTCTTTCATCTTCTTTTTTCATTTGTTCTACCAATCTTTTTGACCAGCTATATCCAGCATCACCACCCCATAATGCCCAAGCTATTCTGCCATTAGAAGGATAACCTTCTTCACCAGCACTAAATCCTTCTGCCTGTTTATCTACTTCATGTCTGCTGAAAAAACTATACATCCTTTTAATAGTTTCATCAGATAGATTTTCGTTATTTAATATTTGGTTTGCTCTTTCGGCTCCAATTCTAGTTCCACCCCTGCCAAATTCTTTTCTCCAGTCCAAGCCTTTGCGAGCCTCTTCTTTCATTCCTTGAGTAGGTTTACTCATCTTCCTGATCTCCGCCATTTATATTTGCTTCCACAGGATTCTTCTGACCAAATGGTTGATAAGCTAATTCAATACCATATTGTTTGGCTAGTTCAATTTCTTTTTGATGTTGTTCAAAAAGCTCTTCAGTATCTCTTCCGTATGCACCAGCAATGTCTGAATAACTTAATGTTCCATTTTGCAAACCAATTACATTAGCCTGCATTTCTTTTAAAGGATCAATCCAAGCAAAACTTCTTGGTATGTAATTAACAGCCTTAGCAAACTTATCAACTTTACTCATAGGCAAATTAATATAGCCATTTGATATAGACATTTCTAACCAAGATTTAAAAACTGGGTCTATAAAATGATCTATAACAAATTGCTGATATATCTGATACATGCTTCTATCTTCTAAAGCACCTTGTCTTATTGAGCTGTAATTTACTGATGTAAGGTCATTACTTAAAGAATGATAAGAAATATTTAAACCTGATGCGATACTTCTTAATACATTAGTTGTAAATGATTCAAATGCAGATGTGGGGTGAGTTGGATCAAATGCTTTAAAATCCATACCTGCTGGTAATTGTTCAAAAACTCCAGCCTGTGCGTTCATTGTTGGATTAAATGTATCTTCATATTCACCATCACCAACATAACCATCACCATCACCTGATGTAAAGAAACCCATTTTAGATGCACCAACTCTAGCTGCAACTATCTCTGCTTCTAAATAACCATTTAGCATTTTCACATTAGCCATTGCTGTAGCAACCAAAGAAACGCCTCTAGTTTGTTCTGCTCTAGCAGGCAGGTAAGCATGGATAATCTCATCAGCAGGAACTCTAATGTGTTGTGCTTGAGCTAAATAAACTCTATCGTAAGGGTGGTCTTTAAATAAATGATAAGCAACTGGTTTATCATATTTATCTACCTCAACACCCATCTTAATACGATTGCCAGTAGCTTTATAAACATCATTTTTATTTTCATCTAAATGATCTGCTTCTAAAAACTGTAATTCAAAACCAAAGGGTGAATCTTTCTTTTTAATTTTTCTTATTAATACTTCACCATCTCTACATAGAGATTCAATAAATATTTTTTGACAATCTAAGAATGATAATCTTCCATTGGTTGTACAATTGCCAACCTGACCCCATTCTTTCCAAGCGTTTTCAATGAGCTGGTTTCCAGCAATGTCCAATGACCCATTATCGTCACGTCCTTTACTGGAAACTCTTATGCCATGCTTACCGATAACATTAGATACCATCAGGTTTAAGTATCTTGCAATATAGCTATCGTTTCTTGCTAACTCTCTTGCTCTATCTCTTAAAATTCTTATGTTATCTTTTATCTCAGCATCGGCACTTGTAGATGTGGTAACAAAATCTGCAAACAATCTTCCAGTATTAGCTCCTGTGTAGCTTCTTCTATATGCTTGTCTTTTCTTTTTCTTAGGCTCATTTACGCCTAATATTCTGTTATACCATGCCATTATGTGTAACTCTTGGGTGTTGAACCAGTTGTACGACCAAAATTAACCTTGATTGTGTTTCCTGATCCTCTTTTATTCTTAATTCGTTGGATTTTGACTTCTTTAAGATATTCAGCCTTGTATCTGTCTCTAAAAGTCAACAGTTCATCAATGGACATTCTTGATAATGACCTTCCAGCTATAGACATAGATGATTGGTCAATATTTGCCCTGTTCTCAATAACTGCTTCTATACTATCTAAAACAATTTTTGCATGACTTCTAACTGAAGCAGTTGTAGTTGCATAATTATCTTGAACTTCTACAAAACCCTCTTCAAGTTTGACTCTTGCAGAATCAGAACTTCTAGTCATGTAAGAAACCCAGTTGTAATTACCTTTTGTGTATGAAGCGGTATTGTTTGCCTCAATGATGTAGTTATCATTTGATTCTGTAGATGTTAATGTAAAATTAGAAGCTGTAGCACCATCAACTAAATTAAATTCATATGATAGTGAATAGTCTGCTACTGGATAATCATCTGATAAATCTTCTCTTTTCCATGCCCAAAAGTCTCCTAACTGAAGCTCAGTAGGAACTTGGGGTGGATAATTTGTTGAATCAAATTTGTTGCTCAAGCAAAAACCTCATAAATGTTTTAGATATATCTAATATCACACTATGGTTTTCTGCTAAAAAGTCAACACATAAGCAAAGAAAAGTCAAATTACTTCCAAGAAGTAGCAAAATTACCTCTATTTATGCCTTTTTGTGGTTTATTTTGCTTACCTTCTTTAGGTTTTAGTTGTTGATTTAGTATTTTTTCTTCAATAGAGTCAAAATTTGGATTTAAAATGTAAATAGCAGCAAAATTATATACCAAAGTATCTAAAGCCTCATTTCTAGGTCTTATTTGTTTCCAAATTAAAGTTTTTCTACCTCTAACAAACTTTGTAATCCTTTTTTCTGCTGTAAGCTGTTTAAAATACTCTTCATCAAGGTCTGAGCAAAAATGCAGGGTAGTAAGCTCATTTTCAACAGATAAACGAGCAAAAATAGCCTCTTTTGCTGAATCAGCACCAATTCCATATAAAACAGCCTTATTTTTACCTACAAATGTTGGTTTATTGGCTATTGGCTTACCTGCTGTTGATAAACCTTTAACAGCAAAGACTCTTCTAGCCTGCCTAGGCTTTGTAAATTGATAAACTTGATTTGTATGATGTCCACCACTATCAATTGTGCAACAAGATATAGGGATCATTCTATCTGATTCGGTTTTAAATCTACGTTTTAAATAAGAATCTAAGTCTGACCAAACATTTAAGGCATTGGGATCACCCCAAAATATCTTATAATCACACACCCACGCCTCATAGTTCTTACCCCATCCGACCAATTGTAATTCCAATCTATCTTTCTGCGTGTCCACGCCAGCAGTTAAAACTAAAACATCCTCAGGTATAGTTGTGTAATCATAGTTTAATCTTCTTTCAAGCAAAGTTTCATATTCAACTGCTTCGCCCTGTTCTTCCCATGATTCTCCAAGAGCAGTGTTAATCCAAGTTTTTAACATCTCAGGATTCTTTTTTGCTTCAAGAAATGATTTAGCCATATCAGCCCATGTAGACCAAACAGAATATAGCTCTGATATGTGAAATCCTGCTGTATTAGATTTTGTTTCAGTTGCTATCCATTCACCATGTTTTAACATCCACTGTTTTTTAGATTCATTTATTACAGAGCCACAATGATCGCAAGCATAAGATGCTGTTTCAGGTTGATTTTCTTCCCAAACTACATTCTTCCACTTTAAAACCTGTTTTTCATTACATTCAGGGCAAGGAACGTGATAATATCGTTTATCTGACTCTTCAAAAGCAGTTTCTATTCTTGAAAGTCCTTTGATTGTAGGAGTAGAACACATATATATCTTTTTATTCCAAAAAGTAGTAGTTCTCTTAGTAGCAAGTGATATAGGATCACCTTCAGCACCAGCAGATGCCTCATACCTGTCGACCTCATCAGCGAGTACGCAACGGATGGGACGTGAAGCGAGAGAGCTTGCACTGTTGCTTCCAGTTATAGTTAGATTACCACCAGCAAACTTTTTAGATAATACTGTATTACCACTATCTCTACTTCTAGGGTCTTTAACACAATTTCTTATCTTTTCAGAATCACGAATCATAGTAGCAAGTCTATCCTTAGAAAAGGCCTGACCCATTTGTAATGTTGGTTGCATAACTAACATAGGAGCTGGGTCTTGATCTATATAGTAGCCAATCACGTTTAAAAGTATCTCTGTTGCCCCAACTTGAGCAGACTTCATAAATACTATTCTTTGAATGTCAGGATCGTTGAAAGAATCCATAATTTCTCTTTGATATGGTGCACGATCTGTACGCCATGCTCCAGCCTCTGCTGAAGATTCAGGGGATAGTCTTCTATATCTATCAGCCCAATCGCTAATCTTCAAGTTCGGTGGAGGAGTCCATGTCTGATTCGTCTCCTGTATCACCTTTTCTATATTCTTTAGGTATTCCATTTTGTGCTAACTCATTTAGTGCTTCATGCACTTGTTCTTTTATTATTAATTCTGCTTCTGCATATTTGTCAACTGTTATTACTTGATGAGCAACCCTTGATGGCAGTCCTAATAGCCTAGCCCTTACATTTGAAACATAATCAATCCAAGTGTCTTCAACAAGTTGTGCTGGTATTAAAGACTTTTCTAACTGCTCTACTTCTAGCTCAGCCTTTCTAGCTTGAGCAGCAGTAAGTTTAGCTTTCTCTTCAGCAATATCACCAGTGCCACTTCTTTTATGATATCCACCCAGCTTTCTTAGATAGGAAATATATGCAACTCTGCAAACATCTAAATTTAAAGGGCTCCTACCCATTTTAGAGGGCAATATTCCATCCCTGATTAATTCAGATATTCTCTTAACAGATAAATCTAAATGATCTGCAACTTCTCTTTGTGTAGCCAACGCTAATTTAATTTCTTAATACTCATAAATATAAATATATCACACCAAAAATCTAAAAACAAAACATTTAGGGTGAAGGTAAATTACTTTAATAGGTTGGTATCAATGAGATATAAATCCGATGAATAGTAATGGTCTGTCGCTACAAAAAGAATGGGGTGCTGCAACCTGCGTACCCATTGGGTCAGAAGAACCTAAGCTCTAAGAAGCCTATAAACAAAGGCTTTGAGAGAACAACAAAAAAGAACGCCTAAAAATCAAGGGAATGACAAGAAAATAATAATATATCTATTATAAGTACAGCTTATAAAGGTATAAAAAGACGTAAGAATATTTATTAAAAATAATTTATATTATCTATTGCATATAAATATATATTTATATATAATATAGTTATGTTTAACATTTATAAGGAGAAAATAAACATGAGCAAAGTACATCACACACAATACAAAAAGAACTATAAAAAATATATTCTTGAATGTTTAGAAACAGAGGACGAGCTAATAGGCAAGAATTTATCAGACGATGAAAAGATTAATTATCTTTTTGATAGGTTCGGCAATGAGTACGGCTTTCAAATTGAAAGGATAGGAGAGTATAGAGCTATGACTGAATGGTTGAGTGGCTTAGCTATAAACATTCCTTATACATACTCTGATATCATTGAGTTAGCTATTGATATGGGTTCAATTGATAACAACCCAAGCGAGGCATTAAAAGATAGAGTTATTGAAAATTACTTTTCTTTTATGGCCAGTGTAATTCTATCTTTTAAACATAAATGGGTGGCATAAATGAGAATAGATCTAAACGAAATTAAAAAATATGACTACAGCGACACTTCAACAGCAAGAGAACTTATATACAAGCTAACAGAGGAGCTTGAAAAAGCATATAAATTACAAAATGATTTAATCGAAGCAATAACTAAAAAGGGGGTAAATAATGAAATATAAAATAATAATTAATAACGGAACTCTTAAAGGCTTTTTAGCCTTTAGGGGTTCATGTCTTGCAACTATGCAAGATAAATTTAAACGCCTGGAACTTCAAGGGCATAAATTAAAACTAATAAGGGGTAAATAATGGATATATACACAGAATATGTTATTTGGGGCGTAAAGATAGAAGACAGGGATAAACCCGAATATTTACAAGAGAGCTTGTTGCAGACACACCACCTAGGCGAAACTATCAGAAGTAAACCAATAGCGGAAAGGATAGCCCTATTATGTGAATCAAAGGGTTATACAAATGTAAGAATCCAATCTATACCCTTTTATGTGGGCTGTGAGTCTGATTTAGCCAAACAATTCATGGGGGTTAAATAATGAAATATCAAATAAAAATATTACATGGCTCAATATATGAAATATTAGCCGATAACTTATTAGATTTACACAATCAGATTCAAAATCTCAAAAAGAAGCATTGTTTATATGATGATGAAATAACATCTATAGAGGTTCAATATGAGTCTTGATACATGGAAGATTAATAACTAATCTAACCAATCAAGGGCGGTACTATTACCGCCTTTTTTTATGCCTTGAATATATAGGAGAGCCTTAGAGCCTTTCTAAGACGTTTTAATATTAAAGCCTTGTATTACTATCAATATATATTTATATTGCAACAGACGGCTTGTCCGTGCCTTGTTTTTTTCTCTGTTGCTTCTTTTTGTTTCTGTTGCTTTGTTTTTTTTCTTTGGTGATTTTTTGAATCAAGATATAAATTTGCCTTGATTATAAATTTGCCTTGATTATAAATTTGCCTTGATTATAAATTTGCCTTGATTATAAATTTGCATCAAAACAGTATTTGCATCAAAACAGTATTTGCATCAAAACAGTATTTGCCTTGATCTTAAATTTGCCTTAAAAATAAATTTGCATTTAGGTATTGTGTATTTATATATTTTTATATATGATAGGTTTATGTTAAATAAAAGTAAGGAGTTAAATAACATGAAACCATTAAATAAAAACCAACAAAAAGAGTTATCTCAAATTATGGGGTGGCACGATTTTAAAATAGACCAACGATCAACTCATAGTGCATACATAACTATGGGAGATATAACAGTCTATGTAGACAATTCAACCAACGAGCAAATAGTAAATGTATGGCAAGATCAACCGCTAGGCTTAGAAGAGAAAACTATTCATAGCTCATGGACTAATACAGATACACTTATAAGGGAGCAAGAATAATGATTGAAGAACTACTAGACAAATACCATGAAGACGATTTTGATGATTTGTTAATTGAAATAATCAAACACATGCAAGAACAAAAAGAAACAAGGGAGCAAGACTAATGAACTTAGAAGAATATGCAAGAAAAAGAGTTGAAGAAGAAGATGAGCTAAAAGAATTGGCTTATGAACTTTTAATTTATTACTACGAAGGCTGGAGTAAGGAAGAATTAGCAGATTTAGGTATAACAAAGGAGCAAGACTAATGACAATTAAAGAATATTATAAATTAAGAGAAGCTATGAGTAATTTAGATAATCTTATTGATGATTGTTCAATAGAAGTTAAAGAAGCTATTGACGAAGTATGGGATTTAGTAGATGAAATAAAAACAGAGGAGCAAGACAAATGAGTAAAGAAAAAATATATGAAATTGGCTTTGATGATAAATGCATGGGAGATCATAAGGGAGAGTGGGACGCTTGGTTTCTAAGCGACTTGATTTGCCTTGTAGGTGGCAATGTCTCTTGTACTGCAAAAGATTATGTAGAAGTAGATACAGATGATTATAAAAAAAGAATTTGCGTCTACATCGATCTTATGAAGTTTGTTTGTTATGTAGGTGATAAGCATGAGTATTCAGCAAAAGACCATTTAGCCTTTCAAGGATTCTGTACTAAATATAATCTTAAATATGAGGAGTGGTGTGATGAGTCTAACTAAAAAACAAATAATAGAAAAACTTAAAAGCATACAGTACGAAGTTGATAGCATCTTTAACGAGAGGTTAGATAGGTTTGATACTGAATTGTTGGAGTTTCGCAAAGACCCTGAACCTGATTATGGTTATATATCGTTTTTAGGGCATGAGGTTTATGAGGCTCAAAGAGTTCAAAAAGTAATTTTAGAAATAATAGGAGAGGAGGACTAAATTGCGGTAAGGGTAAATTTGCCTTAATGGTAAATTTGCCTTTATCTTTTTAAGTGTCTAGCGAATTGTCTGTTGATCTCTCTATGCAAGGTGCTTTTAATAACTTTTTCTCCAACCTTATAAAAATCAATAAACTTTCTATGCTTAATAAATGGAGTAAAGGCTACAAGCAATTTAAGACCTTCTCTACCCTTTTTACCTTGCCTTTCCCATATACCATAAGTTTTAGAACCTTCTCCTTTAGGTACGCCTTGGAAACGTGAACCCTTTCTTTGTGAATCTTTTGTTTTATCAACTCTACTCAATAAACCACCTTTTGCAGATAGCTTCATTATGTTTCCATATTTGCCTTTCTTGTATTCTCCATCTTTAGTTGGTGAGGCGTATTTTTGCCTTCTTGCAGGTTCGTTTTCTCCTGTGTATATGTAATGCAAAAACTTAACCGCCCAATCTTTAACAATAACCCTTGTAGCTAATCTATTGCTTCTAGGTTTGGCAAAGTTAGATATAACAACAGACTTAACTGTTTGTGGACGTGGGTTATCTAACTTATCTTTAAGATGTGACCTTTCAGCATTTACAACCCTCTCTCCTGTATAATTCATAGCTCTTGCCATAATCTTATTAAAATCTCTTTTGTTTAAGTCTTTGTCTAATTGTTTTCTTAAATCTTTGAGATTATCTTTTACTGTTATTCTCATACTAAATTTGCCTTAAATATAAATTTGCCTTGATTATAAATTTGCCTTTATGAAATTTGCCTTAAACCTAAATTTGCCTCAATGTTAAATTTGCCTTAATTACAAATTTGCCCAAGGAGACTTTTTATCAAACTTCAAACCATTCTCGTTAGCAACTTTTAAAATAGTCGATTTGCTTTTACCAAGAGACATAACCACCTCGTTTAGTGATTTGCCTTTATCGATTTGCCTCTTAAGTTGCGAAACATCAATTTGCGGTTTATTGCTCATTACAGGTTCTCATAATGTTCTTTTAATTTATTAATATACCAAATACTTTTCTCTAAGTCTTGGATGTTGGAGTCTTTATATTTATGTCTATGTAAATACTTTATAGCATTACCTTCAAGATATGCGGGGAAATTTGCACCTAACTGTTGCTTTATGTAGTCAATACATTCAACACCACCTTCTTTGTGTAAGTAATGTTTCGGATGGTTTACTGGGTCATTCATACTTTTCTCCTAATTAGTTCATTCTTACATTTCTGTATGACTTTTTTCTTAGCACTAGAGGATTCAATATAATCATTCAGTTCTTGTACTGTCATACTCTTTAGATAGTAATGTTCTGTTTTTGTCTTACCTGTTGCTCTGTCTCTAACAACAGCACTAGGTCTTAGTTTTATCGCCATCTTTTTTCTCCTTTTTCTTTTTCCCAAATGCTAATTCCCAATTTGCATCTATTTTCTTTTTATCTTCCTTACGCCTTTTTGAGCCTTTGCCACCATGCCACTTAGTCATAATCTATCCTTTGAAAATTTACAGATTTATCTAATTTGCTTAGTATCTCTTTTGCTCTCATAAAATCCTGGGGTATACACCTAAGCAGTTCTTCAATACTAAATACCATAATATCCTTTTCGTCTTTATGTATTAGCTCTAAAACTGGCTTCTCTTCATCAGTATCACATATCAATGCAGTTTTCTTATCAAAGGTAAAACACCTAGCACTTGGTTGAATCATAATGTAACCACTTTCTTCACATTTGATGTTTAGTTGTTCATAGGCTCTAATCATCATATCAACCATACTGATTTGCTTTTTGATCGTATCTTTTTGCAAAGATGTTTTTAATAGTTGTTCTGCTTTCAAAAACTTAATCTCAAAGTCTACGCCCACCATTTTATAGATACGTTTCCAGTTACCCCATTTAACATTAGCCTCTGCTTCTAAGATTCTTAATTGTTTAAGTTTATCTTTTAAAGCCTCATCATAATAATTACTCATATATATCCTCCGTGCTTATACATTTAAGTGTGCATGTGTGTAGTCCTACGGACTACTACACACACACACACTCAAATAATGTATTCATACACACACACACACTCGCACACACACTCACACACTCTATCCATTAGATAACTCATAATCATCATATATTCTAAAGTCTACTAGCCTGTAACCCATCTTTCTTACAGTGTTTTTATCTCTTTTGGCATGTATAACAACTCCAACCTTTTCTAATCTTTGGAACGATCTGTTTATAGAATCACGATTAATTTCCTTACCACTAGTGTTATAAACAGCATGGTGGCCAAAATCATCTGCTGTAAACCATTCTTCTTCAGGTTTTGGCTTATCTTTTGCTAAAAAATACATTAAAGAAGCAATCTTTTTGTCTTCTGCTTCTTTAACAGCATCTTGAAAATCCTCATCAGAACCATCATCTTCAGTCTCAATTAGTAATCCCGAAGTAACATTTAGACCCTCACCAATAACAGTCTCTTCGTGGAAAATAAAATTCTTATCAGTCATTCCCATTCCATCTTTATTCTTGGTTTGTTTCATCTTGACAAACATTTCTTTTTTATCGCCAACTGTCTTATCTTTCCTTTCAATCAAAAACTCACCATCTATAGATGCATCAAGAACAGAACTACCCCTAGCTCTTCCTGTATTACCTCTACCAGTATGATGAACAAGCAAAACAGTACAATCAAAGTCTTGAACCAACTGATCTGCGGCTTTAATAAACTTATTGACCTCTTGAGCAGAATTTTCATCACCACTAAAGTTTCTTTGAAACGTATCAAATATAATTAAACCCACTCCTCCAATCTCGTCTTTAAGCAAATTTATCTCGTCTTCTAACTTTTGATACTCTTCAGGCTCATTAATTCTATTACCTCTGTTTGATAAAAATAAAGGCACTTCTTCTAATCCCTTGTCATTACCAGTCTTATCTTGTTTTTTAATATACTGGCTTAGTGCTGCTAATCTGCGTTTTACCCCAGCAACTCCCTCTCCAGCCAAGTAGACTACAGGTGCTTTTTTTGTAGCATAACCATAAAAAGATGTTCCTCTTGCTATAGCACAAGCCATTGCAATTGCAATAAACGATTTGCCTGTTTTTGGTGCTCCAAAAACTGTTATTAATTTATTACGTTCAAAAACATCAGTAATTAGCCAATCAGGATTTGTTACTTCTGCTATATATTTATCAGCCCTTTTTAATCTGAACGCACCACTTGGTAACTTTTCTTTTTGTTTATAGACAAAGCCAATGAAATCTTCTGCTGACTTAAAAGTTCCTCTTTCATATGCATCGTATAGATCATCTTTCTCTTTAAACTTTTTAGGTGGTTGTATGATTCTTATTGACCTACAGCCATTTTTCCTTAAATATTCTAATAGATTAGCAGCACATTCTTTACCTGCTTTATCATTATCAGGAAATATCCAAATCTCTTTACCAAATATAGGTGTCCAGTCTGCTTTTTCCCAACTATTAACTCCGCCATGCCAAGTACAAGAACTTAATTCTTTTCCTACTATTGCCTCACAGCCTCTTAGAGCCTTTTCACCTTCATTTATTACGACAGGCTTGTCATCACCCTTATTATTAAAATAAATGGGTAATTTGCCCTCAGGTCGCTTCAAAGACCATGTGCCATCAATACCCAGGGTAAAGGGAGCATACTTCTGTTTAATTGCATGACCTTCAGGAAACCTAAGAACCATAAAATTATCAGCATACTTTAGCTTAACAATTGCCTGTCTATACAAGTCAACCATCTGCTCCCTAGAGAATGATCTAGCATTACTTTTAGGCTTAGCGACAGGGGAATCACTAAAGCCAGTTAGTAAGGAGTCATTAGACTGTAATGCTAGATCATGACCAAACTGTTTTAAAACTGTATTTACATCTTGATTTAGATGTTTAATTAAATCTATTACTCCCCCACCGACTCCTGCTTCATGGTCATAGAATGTACCATCAGATAGGTTGAGACACATACTACCCTTGCGACCCCATCTATATTCATTAGATGAGGTGCTAGTAGGTTCTCCTAGTAGTTGCTTTGCAACATCAGGAGCTATTCTTTGCCAATCAATATGCTCCATTTAAAAAGGAATATCGTCATCTGATAATTCATTCTTATCGACCATTTCTTGGACTTTTTCTGCAAGACCATCATTAGGACTCTTGAAAGTATCTTCTACTTCTTCATCTTCTTTGCCATAAAATGAAGGTATAACAAAATTGTCAAACCTTGGTGCAAACTTAGAGAACTCAAAAGTTAGCTCTGATGACCTTCCTATACCAACCTGTATCTCTTTTGAGCCTTTATACTCAACAACAGGCAATGAATCACTACTGGCATCCATTTGATTCCAAAAGCTACTTAATATCTTATTAAATGCACTAGATTCAGCAAAAGTAAATCTACTCCATATTAATGCGTGTTCATGTCCATGTGGCATAACACAACAACTAAATGCTCTTTTCCAATCATCACCAGGCTTTGTACTAGCCTTGCCAAAGTTATCATCCCAAACATACTGATACTCACCAGCATATCTGCCCCAACCACTTTTAAATGTTGCAGGGTCTAACTGCAAGTATTTAAAATCAATTGGTGTTTTGCCATTAACAAAAAATTGTTGATCGGCAGTTTTAAAAGCAAGATAAACTTGCTGTCCTTCAGTGGAATTACTCATTCCTCCTAATATATCCATAATACTCTCCTATGGTTAATGTATTGTTCTATCAATACTGTTTAAGTAATCAGCTTCAAGTTGGGTATAACACCTTTCCTTGAAACTATAATAATCCTCATCATTTGTAATGCCAAAGACATCACATGCAATGCTGATTCTTTCGTAGGCACGCCTACAAAACTCTTCAAAGTCTTCCTGTAGCAAATAACTATTTAAATCCATTCGCTTTTTGTAAGACTTCATCTAAAATTTCACATAATTCTGATAATGGGCAATTATAGGTGCAATTCCAATTTGCCTTGTCAACACTTGTTACCAGGAACAAGGGAATCACACACATAATTTGCTTTCTATCATATTTATAAATAAGTAATGGTATTAGGCTATCGCCAGCACTCTCTACTGCTTGTTGCCACCATTCATTTTTATAAGTTGTTTTCTTAGCACTCTCCTTATATCTTTTACACTCAATCGCGAACTTATCAAAATATATATCAGCCATGCCTTTAGTTTGGTATTGATCTAGGTTTCTCTTGACTCTAGTTTCTATACCCCTTGATTCAAGAGCAGTGTTCAGTTTATTAACAATAACCCTTTCAAATGCTGCTCCTTTGTTTCTACTGTTTACCATTAATCTAATTTATTAAGTATGTAGATAGCAGCCACCACGCTGACTATTGTTACGATTGCTAACAACCCAACAAAGCCACCAATTAAATATAGAATCCAGTCAAGCATCAAAATCTGTCCTTACAACCCTTCCACTTTGGTATTTTATTTCTCTGTAATGTGTTCCTGCACCTTTCTGAAAATAGTAATAGGCAATTTGCTTGTCTAGTTTTTCATTCTTTAACTCTTCTCTTCTTTTAGCTACTGCTTTGCTATTTTGACCCATTCTTTTTCTCCGCTTTATATGAAACCATACCTAGCTTTAAAACCATCTGCGAAGCAGACTCAATAGTCATGTTGTTTTGTATTGCAAATATCTTGATTTCTTTATGCAAGTCCTCCGATATCCATAGTGCTTTTTTTATCTTCTCATCCATTCTAACTCTCCTTTTTTATATTAATATTAATTTAAGATTTTTACCACTTCTTTTGTGTTTATATGTGTTTGATGACCTATAATCTTGTTAAGGGCAATTGATAAACTCTCCATAAATCTAAATACTCTCATTATCTATTTGCCCTTACTCACAAAACCAACTCAACAACATTAGGACTATTGTAAATACTTAAAGGTTTACCCTTCTGATATTCTTTATAGTCATTCAAATACCTTTCCATAATCAACCAACCAAAATCCATTTGCTCATCAGTAATTTTAAATACTTTAGATGCATAAGGATAAGTCTTTTCCTGAGCAACAAATACAAACTCCTGAACATCATATCCAGCCTTCTGCATACCTCTTCTATACCAAGCTGCTTGCATATCATAGCCATACTTCTTCACTGACCTAGCAAACATATAAGGTTCACATGATTGGGTAGTCTTATAATCTATGACCACAATACTGTTCTCAGTATCACGACTAATAAGAGGGTCACATATAGCATCAGGTCTACACTTACAAAGCACATCATCTTCATACCAGTAAAAACTTGCTTCAGCTACTTTACCTTTAGCATTAAGATAAGCATTACCCTCATAAACCATATTGTCTCTCATGCCCTTTATAGTCTCTAAGTCAGCTTCCTTAATAACAGTCATGCCCTTCTCTTCACATTCTATCTTCTGCTCCTTGTATGCCTTTGTATAAGGTGAGCCTTCTAAGACTGTTATCTCTTTATTAAATGCATCTATGCCTTCAACTAACATTGAATGAGCAGCAGTTCCAAAGGTCATAGCTGGTGTTGTCTCTTGCTTATGTTCTAAAGCATGAAGCTGAGACTCACCAAACCTTCTAATAAAACTACTACTGATACCAACATTGGCATGATAGTCCTCATTGGGTATGTCTTTATATATCAACGCATCCCAACGTTTTTCTGATTCATAGTTCTTTAGTTCTTCTATCATCATCTCTGCTCACCCCACTGATTTGCCATAGCATCTGCTATGCCAGTATAAAATTTACTTCTTTCTTTTCCTTTACCACCACCAATCCACCAAATTCTATGCTTTTCTTTGTCAGGCAGTGCATCTGTTTCTTTTTTTACATTATTTGTTTCTTTTAATTTAGGTAAGTTCTTCAACCACAAACAAGTTCTTTTATATTCCATGTGACCAAACTGAAATGGATTTATCATTTGGTCAGATTTTCTTATGTATGAAGAGATTACACTTACAGGATTTTCAATGCATATTTTATCAATAGGTGCATCCATAAGTTTTTTCACAAACTCTATAGCTTCATCTCTTAAATACATTGGTTTTCTTCCTTCAGTAAACCACCTTGCACCACTAACTGATAGGTGTGTGCATGGTGGATGTGCAATCATTAAATCCCACCCATCATTAATAATATCTAATACATCACCTTGATAATGTTTACCTTCTGACTCAGTTGGTAAGATATCGCAACTGGTAGCATCATGTCCTTTTTTAGTGAAAGCATCTCTCACTATTCCACTATATTCGCAAGCAACTAAAACTTTCATCTCTGCTCACCCATTAAATATGCAATCTCAAGCAAAGAATCTCTGACAACATATTCTTCATTTGCTGTTTGAACTTTGTTCTCGCCAGTAAGGTAGTCTTTGTAGTAACCCCTTATTTGCCTTTTAGTTAAGATCAATGGCTTGACCTTGCCGACTTCATTAAATTGTATATCCATTAAATATTCCCCCTTTGTAATAAGTAAAGTAACCATAAGCACACAACCATACCCAGTAGTGCTAATCGCATCATAAGTTCATGTTTCATAATTAACTCCTTTCTAATTAATATAAATATATATTAAATTATATTTAAATACAATGCAAGGATTAAATTATAGGATTTAGAACAGGTACAGAACTAAGAGTATCAAGTGATTCTTGAAGTGAATCAATCTCCATAGTGTCAGTGATAATCTTCTTATCAAAGGTGAAATAGTTTTGTGAGGATGTGTTGGATTTAAATAGGATTCTTTTATGTTCATCATAGAAGAATACAAAGGCTAAGATATCACAATGATAGTTCTTGTAAGTTCCTGACATTGATCTTGAGTTTTCAGCAGCAAAGACAAACTTCTTTTCTTTAGTAGCTCTTCTACTTTTGACTTGCACTGTATATTTAGCGTTGCCAAATTCAACCATTAAATCAGCAGGATGTTTTTCTTGGGTTGGGAAGCAGAAGTCTGCATATTCCAAAAGGAATGTTTGTACCAGGGATTCACCCAAAGCACCTAGTCTTGAATTATTTTGATGTTGGTCTGATGTTTTTCTTGGCATTTTGACATAAGGCTAACTGCCTTGAATTATAAGCTGCTCTATTAGGGGTCTGATTTGCATACTTACTTCTAAGTATTTCCTCTGATGCTTCTAGCCAGCACTCCATCTCCATTAATGCTCTTGTATGTCTAAAAGCCATCCATCCTGTTATGCCCATTTGAAAGGTGCAATCAATACAAACTAATTGAGCCTTCTCAGGAAAACTTCTCCATACATGCCAGTGCTTGTCTAAACTGTCTATGACTCTTTTAATATCGTTATCAAGCAGATACATAGCTTCATCTTCTGTTATGCCATTTGCTTCTAGGTTTTTTCCCACGCCTATTGTTAACTTGCCTTCAGAACATTTATAAGGGAATGTTCTCATGCCCTCATGTTTGAGTAGCATTTCTTTTACATTGTCTAACATATTATCTAACTTCCTTTTTATGTAAGTCTAATTCTGTTTGTAAGATTAAAACTTCCTTTTCTAATTCTATCACCTGTTCTTCTAGGACTCTAATATCAGGGAATATATATTTGTTTTGATTTGCTCTTAGGTTTTGTATCTCTCTGTCATTAAAGTCTATCTTTTCACTAATATTTGCATAACCCCAAACAGCTAAAGCTATAGCACCTATTATTTGTAATAAATAACTAAGAGAGATATTTAAAGTTGACTTATCATCAACCTTAGCTAGCTCACTCATTATCTTCCTACGCCTTTAACCCTCTCAAAAGACCTCATACCACCCAAACCCAACATACCCATTAATACAGGTAGCATAGTAGATGTATCAGCTTGAGGCACGACTATTCCAAAGGGTGCTAGCAATGGACTGATTAGGAAATTAACTGCAAAGCCTGCAACACATACCCAAGCTGTTGCTGGTCTCCATGATGATTGAAACCAACTGCCCTTAGCTTCTTCTTTGTTTACTTCTATTTGTGCTTTTGCAATCTCATGGATATGCTTTTGAGACATGGTAGCAATTTCATGTGCTATCTTTTGTTTTGTATCAGCATCAGGAATGAACTTATCTAGTAAGTCGCTGACTGGTTTGATAAGTTTGTCTATCATATATTAAATTAAATAATCTTTGAGAAGAATCAATAACATTGATATAACTATTGTTGTAAGACCGCCTTTAATCCAGTTATTTAAACCATTAATATCATCATCTAGTTTTTCAAAGTGTTTAAATGCTGTAGTCCACCTTTCTGCACATTGTGTCTCATGTACTTGTAAGGATGCATGAACTTCTTGGGCGGTCTTTCTTGGCATTATTCTTCCTCAACAACCTCAGCTACATCTTCAGCATTGATAGCTCTATCAAATGATTCAATTACTAAGTTTTTATATTCATTAGTAATTACATAGTCATCATAGTGCTCTTGAAGTCTAGCTAATTTTTTACCAGCAACATTTAATTTAGCAGCTAAAGCCATCTGCTCTTCATTTAGGTCAGCAGCTCTATACTCAACATCATTAAATGTAATGATTACTGGTTCTTGGTTTTCCATCTTATTTTCTTCGTTACTCATTAGTCTCTCCTATAAGTTTATTAAAATTAAATTATATACTAAGAAATTATAATGATGCAGTTTCATTAGCAGTTTTCTTTGCTTCTTTAACTTCATCAGTCCACACTGCTGTTGCAATGCCCTGAACCTCTGTAGACTCTCCTGATACATCTGTATCTGTATGAGTCCAACTATCGTCATCATTCTTTACAGAGCTTACACATTCTAATGCGTGTCTATGGAAAGACCTTGATAGCTCTACATATCCTTTAGCATCTGTACCTTCTTTGATAACTGTAGCTGTTCTTACTTGTATAGTTTTGTAGTCTCCTACAACTTCTATTTTATCTTCTATTATTTCTTTTGTTATTGCCATTCTATTTTCTCCTTTTGTCCGTACCTAGAATCCACTAGGTATATTGTTAAAATTGTTCGTCTATTCATATGTTATTCTATTTTTCCTGTCTGTGCCTAGCGTCCGATAGGCGTATGGTTGTTATGCCGCTTCGTAAGTTACCGTTAAATAATAATCTGCTGTACCACTCGCAATATCAGAAACATCATCAATTCCTGTATACAGATAAGTAGTATTGCTTCCTGCTAAAACTATATTAGGCGCACCTGTAATTCCAGTTGAAGACTGACTGCCTACAAAATTAAGCAAAGAAACATTAACAACACTAAAAGGTAACCCCTGCAAATAAACAAGATTACTTGCCGTCATGCCTACTGTAGTGATGTTTATAAAATTGACAACAACCGTAACCATCCTTCCAACTTTTGTATATCTAGCATTTCTAACAGCATAACCAGACAGGTTTCCTCCTGTAGAAGCATCAGAAAGTACAGGTGTAAAAGTACCTTCTTCATAATCGTCAAGATGGTTTGCTGAACCTGTACCGCCTAGATAAGCACCGCCTGAAAGGTAGAGGTCTTTAAAACGCTTACTACCAGAGCCAATGTTCATAAGTCCATCAGTAGCGGCATTAGTTGTCATATTGAATGGTCTAAAGTGTTCACCACCATTA
>Ga0209504_1000483_pt1 | contig 34860 bp, 31 predicted proteins | sample COGITO_mtgs_1005_FD_184791 | JGI IMG/M metagenome (GOLD analysis project Ga0209504, IMG submission 184791) | Pelagic marine microbial communities from North Sea - COGITO_mtgs_100511 (SPAdes) (version 2) | ecosystem: Environmental > Aquatic > Marine > Epipelagic ...
TCATGCGAGAATGCGCGTCCTTTTTCCATCCTTTCTTTATGGTTAACCAAGCGCAATGACCGCACAACTGATCGATGGCAAAGCAATTGCCGCCAGCCTGCGCCAGCAGATCGCCAAACGTGTTGCCGAGCGCCGCCAGCAAGGCTTACGGGCACCTGGGCTGGCAGTGATTCTGGTCGGTAGCGACCCAGCCTCCCAGGTCTATGTTTCGCACAAGCGTAAAGATTGCGAAGAAGTCGGTTTTGTTTCGCAGGCCTATGACCTGCCCACTACGACCAGCCAAGCTGATCTGATGGCGCTGATTGACCGGCTTAATGACGAACCAACCATCGATGGCATTTTGGTGCAACTACCACTACCTGAACATCTGGATGCCTCTTTATTGCTGGAACGCATTCGCCCAGATAAAGATGTGGATGGTTTTCATCCCTACAACATAGGACGTCTGGCTCAGCGCATGCCATTGCTGCGCCCATGCACCCCGAAAGGCATCATGACGCTACTGCAAAGCACAGGCGCGGACCTTTATGGCATGCATGCCGTTGTCGTGGGCGCATCGAATATTGTCGGCCGACCTATGGCGATGGAGTTACTGCTGGCGGGTTGCACGGTCACAGTGACGCACCGCTTCACCAAAGATTTACCCATGCATGTGGGCATGGCCGATATTGTCGTGGTGGCCGCCGGCAAGCCTGGCCTGGTGCACGGCGAGTGGATCAAGCAGGGGGCTATTGTCATCGACGTCGGCATCAATCGTCAGGAAGATGGCAAGCTGATTGGCGATGTGGTGTATGAAACAGCCCTGCCCCGCGCCGGCTGGATCACCCCAGTGCCGGGTGGCGTAGGGCCAATGACCCGTGCCGGCTTGTTGGAAAATACCCTGCATGCCGCCGAGCATCTGCACGACTAGCCACGCATAGGTTGAAATAGAAAACGGCACCTTAGAGGTGCCGTTTCTTTATGCAAAGTAAAACCCGCTCGGTCACTCGCGGGCTTGCTCCCACGACTTCAACAACTCGTTGTAGTTGATGGTCTCGCCCTGTGGCTTTTCATTGGCCAGCTTGGGCTTCGGCGCCCCCGGTTGATCCAACCAGTACTGCGGGTCACGCGGCTCGTTGAGTTTCGGACCACACTCACCCAGCACACCGGAACGCTCCAGACGACCCATCATGGTGTCCTGCGCAGCGGCCAGGCCATCCAGCGCCTCTTGTGGCGTTTTATCGCCACTGGCTGCCTCAGCAATAAACTGCCACCACAGCTGCGCTAAACGCGGGTAGTCCGGCACGTTCGTACCGGTCGGCGTCCACTGCACACGTGCAGGACTGCGATAGAACTCAACCAGGCCGCCGAGTTTTGGCGCAACGTCGGTCATGGCTTGCGAATTGATATCCGACTCACGAATAGGCGTCAGACCAACCAGCGTCTTCTTCAACGACACGGTTTTCGAGGTCACGAACTGCGCATACAGCCAGGCGGCCAAGCGCTGCTTCTCTGGGGTGGACTTGAGGAAGGTCCAGGAGCCAGTGTCCTGATAACCCAGCTTCATGCCTTCTTCCCAGTAAGGGCCTTTAGGCGACGGCGCCATCCGCCATTTTGGCGTGCCGTCTTCATTGACTACTGGCAGGCCTGCTTTGGTCATGTCCGCGGTAAACGCGGTGTACCAGAAAATCTGCTGCGCAATGCTGCCCTGCGCCGGTACCGGCCCGGACTCGGAGAAGGTCATGCCCTGCGCTTCTGGCGGCGCGTATTTGCGCATCCAATCGACATACTTGGTAGTCGCATACACCGCTGCCGGGCCGTTGGTATCACCGCCGCGGGCAACGCTGGAACCCACAGGCCGGCAACCATCGACACGAATACCCCACTCATCCACTGGCAAGCCATTCGGCAGGCCCTTGTCGCCGCCGCCGGCCATGGAGAACCAGGCGTCGGTGAAGCGCCAGCCCAGCGAAGGATCCTTCTTGCCGTAATCCATGTGGCCATAAATGCGCTGGCCGTCGATTTCCTTGACCTTCTCGGAGAAGAACTCTGCAATGTCTTCATAGGCGGACCAGTTGACTGGAACACCGAGCTCGTAGCCGTAGATTTCCTTGAACTTGGCCTTCAGCTCTGGGCGCTCGAACCAGTCGGCACGGAACCAATAAAGGTTGGCGAACTGCTGGTCAGGCAGCTGGTACAGCTTGCCGTCGGGACCCGTGGTAAACGAAAGGCCGATAAAGTCTTCTAGATCCAGCGTCGGCGATGTTACCGCCTTGCCTTCGCCTTCCATCATGTCGCTGATCGCCACCGCCTTGCCGTAGCGAAAGTGCGTGCCAATCAGGTCCGAGTCGTTGATATAGCCGTCGTAGATATTCTTGTCTGACTGCATCTGGGTTTGCAGTTTCTCGACGACATCGCCTTCCTGCATCAGGTCATGCTTGAGGTTGATCCCGGTGATTTCGCTAAAGGCCTTGGCCAACACCTTGGATTCATACTCGTGAGTGGCAATGGTTTCCGAGGCCACACTGATGCTCATGCCACGGAACGGTTCGGCGGCTTTAATAAACCACTGCAACTCAGCCAGCTGCTGCTCAGGCGTCAAGGTGGATGGGTTGAACTCCTCGCCGATCCACTTCTTCGCTGCTTCTTCATACGCATCGGCCCAAGCTGCGCCGCTCAAGCCGGACAACGTCAGCAAGGCAGCCAGCGCCATGCTATGTCGAGTTTTGTTGTTATTGTCGAACATAGAGACCTCCATCTCAGGGTTTTGAACGGGGCAAGCCGCTAACGAACACGCCCAAGCAACAGGCGCCCACGAGGCAGGCTGCTTAACCCCAACGCATCACTGCAATTAACCAGAACAGGGACAGCACCGAGGCTATCCAGACACTCCAATCGGTCACACCTACCACCAGCAGATGCAGGTAGGCACTTCCAAGCAGACCGATAAACAGCCGATCACCACGGGTGGTGCTGATCGGCAACAAGCCCTTGCGCTCGATACACGGCGAGCGCAGCTCCCAGATCGTCATGCCAACCAACAGCGTGCCGATAAAGCCGAAGAACAAAGCTGTGGGTAAGGTCCAGGCCATCCAATCCATAGTCGTTGCTCCTATACCCGACCGAGGGCAAAGCCCTTGGCCACATGGTTACGCACAAACCAGATCACCAGCATGCCCGGCAGAATGGTCAGTACCCCCGCCGCCGCCAGCACCCCCCAGTCGATCCCTGAGGCCGACACGGTGCGGGTCATCACGGCGGCAATGGGCTTGGCATCTACCGAGGTTAGGGTGCGCGCCAACAGCAGCTCAACCCACGAGAACATGAAGCAAAAGAACGCGGTGACACCGATGCCTGAGCCAATCAGAGGGATAAAAATCTTCGCGAAAAACTTTGGGAAACTGTAGCCGTCGATATAGGCCGTTTCGTCGATTTCCTTGGGCACCCCGGACATAAAACCTTCGAGAATCCACACCGCCAATGGCACGTTGAACAGGCAATGCGCCAATGCCACGGCAATATGCGTATCAAACAAACCAATCGAGGAATACAGCTGGAAGAACGGCAGCAGAAACACTGCCGGAGGCGCCATGCGGTTGGTCAACAACCAGAAGAACAGGTGCTTATCACCGAGAAAACGATAGCGCGAGAACGCATAGGCCGCCGGCAAAGCCACCGTCAACGAAATCACGGTGTTCAGGCACACGTAATACAGCGAGTTGAGATAGCCCTCATACCAGCTCGGGTCAGTGAAGATCACCTTGTAGTTGTCCAGGGTGAAGCCGTGCGGCCACAGCGTCAGGCCACCGAGTATCTCCGTGTTGCTCTTGAACGACATGTTCAGCAACCAGTAGATCGGCACCAGCAGAAACAGGACATACAGCCCCAATACCACCTTCTTACGTAGGGTCATGGTCAGCCTCAGCGCGTCTTATCGTTGTGCGTCATGGCGGTGTAGAACAGCCAGGACACCAACAGGATGATCAGGAAGTACACCAACGAGAAGGCTGCAGCCGGCCCCAAATCGAATTGGCCAATAGCCATTTGCGTCAAGGTCTGGCTAAGGAAGGTGGTGGCGTTTCCCGGCCCGCCCCCCGTCAGCACAAAGGGTTCGGTGTAGATCATGAAGCTGTCCATAAAGCGCAGCATCACCCCAATCAGCAGCACGCTTTTCAACTTGGGCAGCTGGATATGGCGAAACACCGCCCAGTCTGAAGCGCGGTCAATGCGCGCAGCCTGGTAATACACATCAGGGATGGCGCGCAGCCCTGAGTAGCACAGCAGCGCGACCAGCGAGGTCCAGTGCCACACGTCCATGATTAGCACTGTGACCCAGGCATCACTGGTGTTGGAGGCGTAGTTGTAGCTGATGCCCAGGCTATTCAGGCTCCAGCCAAGCAAGCCAATGTCGGCGCGACCGAATATCTGCCAGATGGTGCCGACCACGTTCCACGGAATCAGCAGCGGAATCGCCAGAACTATCAGCACCAACGAGGCCATGCGCCCTTTGGTTGGCATGCACAGAGCGATGGCAATTCCTAAGGGAATCTCGATCAGCAGCACGCACGCGGAGAAGATGAACTGACGCAGCAGCGAATCATGCAGACGGGTGTCTTGCAGCACCTGCTTGTACCAGTCGACACCGACGAAGTAGCGCGTGGAGTGATCGAAAATGTCCTGCACCGAATAGTTGACCACCGTCATCATCGGCACGATGGCGCTGAACGCCACCAGTAAAAAAACCGGCAATACCAGCCACCAGGCCTTGTTGTTATGCACCTTCATGGCTGCACCTCCATAGGCTTGGTCTCAACCAGAATGTCATCGGCATAAAGCATCAGCCACTGCGCGGGGAAACTCAGGTAAGCCTGCCGCTGCGGTACCGGTTGATCCTCCTGCAGACGCACCTTAAGCAGCTGGCCATCGAGCTTGAGGCTGAGGATCTTGTAGGTGCCCAGGTCCTCGACGTGCACGACATCCGCGCAGAAAGCATCTTCGTTTGGGCCATCCCAGACATGAATGAACTCCGGGCGAATACCGACTTTCAACTTGGCACCTGGCATCTCGGCGACGCGCCGATTGAGTGCGGGTGACAAGGGCAACATCGTTTCGTTGAAGCGCACCCCGCCGCCATAAGGCAGCACCTCAATCAGGTTCATTCCCGGGCTGCCGATGAAGTAACCGACAAATGTGTGGCTGGGCCGCTCGAACAACTCACGCGGGGTACCAAATTGAACGATCTGGCCGCCGTACATCACCGCGATCTTGTCGGCAAAGGTCGAGGCCTCCAGCTGGTCATGGGTGACGTAGACCATGGTGATATTGAACTGCTCATGAATCTGCTTGAGCTTGCGCCGCAGCTTCCATTTCAAATGCGGGTCGATCACGGTCAATGGTTCATCAAAGAGAATCGCCGACACGTCATCACGCACCAGGCCGCGACCCATTGAAACCTTTTGCTTCTCATCAGCGGTGAGGTTGCTGGCGCGCTTGCGCAGGAGCGGATGCAGCTCCAGCACCTCGGCAATTTCGTTGACCTTGGCGAGAACCTTTGCCTCATTCATGCCCTGGTTACGCAGTGGGAACGCCAAGTTATCGAACACCGTCATGGTGTCGTAGACCACCGGAAACTGGAAAACCTGAGCAATATTGCGTTGCTCCGGCGGCAGGGCATTGACCACCTTGCCATCAAACTGCACCTCGCCATGGGAGGGGCTGAGCAGGCCGGAAATAATATTCAGCAGGGTCGATTTACCGCAGCCCGAAGGCCCCAGCAGCGCATAGGCGCCACCCTGCTCCCAAACATGGTCCATCTCACGAATTGCGTAATCAGCCGGGCCGCTCGGGCTGCGGCTGTAGCTATGAGCGAGGTTACGCAGGCGAATTTCAGCCATCAGGCAACCCTCCCCAAACGACGACTGGGCGCCTGAATTAACTGCCCATCAGCACTGAACACAAACAACTTATGCGTAGGGATATAGATAAGAATTGAGCTATCGACCGCGTACTCATGCACACCGGGCAAGTGCAGCACCAACACGAACTGCTCATTGCTCACGTGCAGGAAGGTTTCTGAGCCACTGATTTCAGCCAGCTCGACGGTCACCGCCAGTTCCAGGTCGTCGTCATTGGACGGCACCAAACCAATATGACTGGGCCGCACACCAAAGCGGTACTCGCCCTCGGCAATGTCTTGTAAGTCTGGGTTGAGCGGGAAATGCACGGTATCGGCAAAACTGACTTCGGTACCGCTGACGCGCCCTGGCATCAGGTTGATGGCAGGCTCAGAAAAAAGCTCAGCCGCCAGCACTTGCTGCGGCCGGTGATAGACGTCGGCCGTCTTGCCGCTCTGGATCACTCGCCCTTCATGCAGCACGGTGGTGGTACCACCCAAGGCCAGCGCCTCATTGGGTTCGGTGGTGGCGTAAATGGCGATGGTATGGCGCGCCTGAAACAGCTCACGCATCTCCTGACGCAGTTCCTCGCGCAACTTGTAGTCGAGGTTGACCAGTGGCTCATCAAACAGAATCAGCGAAGCGTCTTTAACCAACGCCCGCGCCATGGCCGTACGCTGCTGTTGCCCACCGGACAGCTCCAAGGGATAGCGTTTGAGCAAACCGTCGATACGCAACATCTTGGCGGTGGCGTACACCTTTTCCAGAATGTCGGCCTGGCTCATCTTCGCCTGACGCAATGGCGAGGCGATGTTTTCGAATACCGTCAGGGTCGGGTAATTGATGAACTGCTGATAAACCATGGACACGTTGCGCTGGCGCACCGGTACTTGGGTCATGTCTGCGCCATTCATCAAAATGCGCCCGCTGCTGGGCTTGTCCAACCCCGCCATCAAGCGCATTAGGCTGGTCTTACCGGACAGCGTACGCCCCAGCAACACATTGAAAGAGCCGGGTTCGAAGCTCAGGCAGGCATCGTCGATATACAGCTGGTGATCGACGATCCGCGTGACATGCTCCAGGGTAAGTGACATGGGCCGTCCTTTTTCTTGTTATCTACCCCGTTACAAGGCGAGTTCCGTGCCAACCCAGAAGATCACATTTAAATCATTGATTTAAAACATTAAAACTAAAAATACGACCATCCAGAGCAAAGGAACTGAACAATTTTGAACAGTGCACAGTGAACAACTGAACAGTCACGGCGTTGACATTGAACAGCCTTTGGCGACACTGCAAAGACCCTGGCGCAGACCTGGGCTCATAACAACAAGATCCAGGTGAACCTCTGTCATGGCTGAAACTGCTGCTGCCCTGCCCCACGACACCATCATCCAGGACTCCTGGACCCGCTGCCGTGACTACGGCCTGACTCACCAGAGCACGCCGATCTTTTCTCAGCCCGAGCGCAGTGCGGTCAGTGCCCTGCTGGAAAGCCAGCACGCCTTGGTGCACACCACCCACAAAGAAGTGCTGCCCTACTACGGCACCATTCTGAGCAACTCCAATTGCCTGATCATGCTGGCCGACCATCAGGGCCAGGTCCTGCAATCGTGGGGTGATCAACGCTTTATCGAGCCCAGTCGCGCCGCCGGCTTTGTCGCCGGTGCTACGTGGCTGGAACGCTATACCGGCACCAACGCGATTGGCACCGCACTGAGCTGCGGCCAGGCGGTGCACATTCAACACGATGAGCATTTTCTTAAGGCCAACCGTTTTATGACGGGCTCGGCCTCGCCGATTTTTGACGACCAGCGAAAAATGATCGCGGTACTGGACGTCTCCAGCGACAGCTACCTGCCGCCCTCGCATACCCTGGGCATGGTCAAAATGATGAGCCAGTCGGTGGAAAACCGCCTGATCCTCAACCTGTTCCAGCAGCGTTACTTTCAGCTGAGTTTCAATACCAGCCTGGATAACTTGAGCAGCCCCTGGGCCGGGCTGCTGATTTTCGATGAGCAAGGCAAAGTGGTCTCCGCCAACCGCCGCGCCGACAGTCTGCTAGGCGTAAGCCTGGCCCAGACCAATGTCGAGAGTGTGTTCGACGTACCGCTGCAACAATTGCTCAACCAGCCAGAGGCATTGCCGTTCAACCTGCGCGCCAGTGGGCGCTTTCGCTTTCACGCGCAGCTCAAACGACCGCAGCAACCCTTGGCGATTCAGGCTCGCGACTTTCGCCAGGCTCAACAACCGCCGGACAACGTCAGTGACAGTGCCAAACCTTTAACTCTGGCCTCGCTTAACCTTGGCGACCCCCACGTCGACAAAGCCATTCGCCAAGCTGAACGCCTGCTGGAGAAAGACATCCCGATTCTGGTGCATGGCGAAACCGGGGTGGGTAAGGAAGTCTTCGTCAAAGCCCTACACCACGCCAGCTCGCGTGCCAGCCAGGCGTTTATTGCGGTGAACTGCGCGGCCATTCCAGCCGAGCTGGTCGAATCCGAACTGTTTGGCTATGAAAAAGGCGCGTTTACCGGGGCCAATCAGAAAGGCAGCATTGGCCTGATTCGCAAGGCTGACAAAGGCACGTTGTTTCTCGACGAAGTCGGCGATATGCCGCTGCGCGTTCAGGCGCGCTTGCTGCGCGTGCTACAAGAGCGCTGCGTACAACCGCTGGGAAGCAGTGAACTGTATCCGGTGAACATCCGCTTGATCTCTGCCACCAACCGGCCGCTGCGCCACGATGTGGTGACCGGGTTATTTCGTCAGGATCTCTACTACCGCATCAGCGGCCTCAATTTAGAGCTGCCTGCGCTGCGCGAGCGCACGGACAAAGCGGCCATGGTTCAGCGCATTTGGGATTACCACCGCGAGCCGCAGCAGTGGGCCGGGCTAAGCCAGGAAGTACTGAGCCTGTTTGAACGTCATCCTTGGCCCGGTAACCTGCGTCAGCTCAGCAGCGTCTTGCAGATTGCCCTGGCCATGGCCGAGGACCAGCAGATCCGCGCCGAACACCTGCCGGATGATTTTTTTGCAGATTTGCAGCCGCCAGCGGCACAAACACTCGCCCCACATCCACCACCGCCACCTCTGGCCAGCACCAGCACGGATGATCTGGCCAGCCAATACCAGGCCTGCGGCGGTAATATCTCGCAGCTGGCGCGCAGCCTCGGGGTTAGCCGCAACACGCTGTATAAACGGTTACGGGAAACGGGCCTGACGACGCGCTAGCACAGGCCGTAGCGCCTGCTGCACTTGGCTTGCTTAGCCTTTTTAACCTCCCTGGGACTTATACGGGCCTGACAGGGTCAAAAACCGGTAATAGCCAATTACAGGTTTGCGCTGCGTCCACGGCCACATAGACTCCGCGCCCACCCTCGACCTCCAGCGCCCCGCCCTGCCAACCCTTGTCCCCTCGCGAGCCAAAGCCTAATGCGTTACCCCGCAACTCCAACCAGTGCTCTTTCGCGAACCACCCAACTGGTCTACGCCTTGATCAGCATGGTGCTCTTGAGCGCCTGCAGCAGCGTTGCGCCGCCCCAACCAAACCCTGAGATTGAGCCGATCCGCTTTCTCCTGAGTTTCGATGACGGCCCCAGCGCCAGCACCTCCAGGAATCCAACCGCACAAATCCTCGACACCCTGATGGACAACCCAGTCCAGCCAGAGATCAAGGCACTGTTCTTTGTCCAGACCCGCGCCACCGCAGCCGGTGGCAGCGTGCAAGGCCAGGCATTGCTGCAACGCCAGCAACGCGAGGGGCACCTGTTGGGTTTTCACACCGCCACCCCTGGGCACGCTAACCACCGCTTTCTCAGCCCTGCTGCACTGGAACAATCGTTGAAAGATGGCGTGAGCGACCTGACCGCCATCAGCGGCATCGCGCCGCGACTGGTGCGACCACCCTTTTGGAACTACGACGAACGTACCTTCGAAGCCTATCAAGCGCATGGCTTGCGCTTGCTGTTGACTGACCTGAGCGCCAACGATGGCAAAACCTGGGGAATCAATGGCAGCCTACGCCGGCGGAGCAATCTACGCGACCAGCTGGCGCGGGCTGCGCAGCAGATCAACGTCGGCGCCTTACCTGCGGTAGACGGGGTCATTCCGGTGGTGGTGACCTTCCATGACCTCAACCCCTATACCGCGCGACATATGCAGGAATACCTGCAAATCCTTATGGATGTGGCTGAAGATGTTGGCCTGGCCACCGATAAACAGCCGTTTTATGGCAACCGTGACGCCCTGCAACGCGCCGCCCTCAGGCGCGCGCTGGGCGACCCGCAGCAATACGCCCGCCTACCGGGGCTGTGGAATTGGATTTGGAACTGATAGGCAACGCGCAATAAAAAGGCCGCTCAAGAGCGGCCTTCTCAATCCAACAGCAAAACTAGTCAGCCAAACGCCAGGTTGTCGCGCCTTTGCCGTCTTCGAGCACCACCCCCATGGCCGTAATCTGGTCGCGAATACGATCGGATTCAGCCCAGTTCTTCTCGGCACGGGCTTGCAGGCGCGCAGCAATCAACGCATCAACTTCGGCAGCATCAACCTTGCCGGCGGCACCGGCCTGCAGAAACGCCTCAGGCTCAAGCTGCAGCACACCCAACACCCCGGCCAGCTCCTTCAAGCGCGCCGCCAGCCCAGCGGCTGCCTGCACATCGGTTTCCCGCATGCGGTTGATCTCACGCGCCAGCTCGAACAATACGGCGCAGGCTTCCGGCGTACCGAAGTCATCATTCATGGCTGCGCTAAAGCGCTCAACAAAGGCTTCGCCGCCAGCCGGCAAGGCTTCCGGCAGACCTTTAAGCGCGTTGTAGAAACGCTCCAGGGCGCTCTTGGCATCCTTGAGGCTTTCTTCGGAGTAGTTGATCGGGCTGCGATAGTGGCTCGACACCAGCAGGTAGCGCACCACCTCCGGGTGGTACTTCTCCAGCACATCGCGAATGGTGAAGAAGTTGTTCAAGGACTTGGACATCTTCTCGCCGTTGATGCGGATCATCCCGCAATGCATCCAGGCGTTCGCATAAGGCTTGCCAGTGGCTGCCTCGCTCTGAGCAATCTCGTTTTCGTGGTGCGGGAATTCCAGGTCGCTGCCGCCACCATGAATATCGAAAGTCTCGCCCAGGCAGCAGGTCGACATCACCGAGCACTCGATATGCCAGCCCGGACGGCCCGCGCCCCACGGCGACTGCCAGCTTGGCTCGCCGGGTTTGACGCCTTTCCACAAAACGAAGTCCAGCGGGTCTTGTTTAGCCTCATCGACTTCAATACGCGCGCCGATGCGTAGGTCTTCGATCTTCTTGCGCGACAGTTTGCCGTAGCCCATGAACTTGGCGACGCGGTAGTACACATCACCATTGCCCGGAGCGTAGGCATAACCCTTGTCGATCAAGGTCTGGATCATGCTCAGCATGCCCGGAATATGATCCGTGGCACGCGGTTCCATGTCGGGCTTGAGGATATTGAGCCGCGCTTCGTCCTCATGCATCGCCGCAATCATGCGTTCGGTGAGTGCGTCGAACGACTCACCGTTTTCATTGGCGCGGTTGATGATCTTGTCGTCGATGTCGGTGATATTGCGTACGTAGGTCAGTTCATATCCGCTAAAGCGCAACCAGCGGGTGACCAGGTCAAAGGCCACCATGCTGCGACCGTGGCCAATGTGGCAGTAGTCGTACACGGTCATGCCGCACACGTACATGCGCACCTTGTTGCCATCCAGCGGTTTGAAGGCTTGTTTGCTTTTGGTCAGCGTGTTGTAGATCGAGAGCATCGGCATTCCTTGGAAAACCACGGGCCGGCGTACCGGCCCGGTTGTAATCAGAGCGGCTGGGCACTAGAACCTGTTTCGGATCTCGCGAGCTAGAGCGATACAAGGCGCTACGTTAGTAACAGCCCCTGGCTGGTCAAAATGGCAGAGGAAGCGGAGTTTACTCGCTGTAAATCAGCTTTCCGAAGCCATTTTTAACGCAGTATCGCCGACGCGCAGCAGATCCGAGGCAGTCTCTTAGGCCCAGGAGTCACGCAGAGTCACGGTGCGGTTAAACACCGGCGCGCCCGGCTTGCTGTCCTTGATGTCGGCGCAGAAGTAGCCTTCACGCTCGAACTGGAAACGCTCTTCCGGCGCAGCATTGCCCAGCGAGGGCTCGGCGCGACAGCCTTTGAGCACCACCAGAGACTCGGGGTTGATGTTGTCGAGGAAGCTGCCGCCGTCTTCGTCCTTCTCCGGGTTGGCGGAGCGGAACAGGCGGTCGTACAGGCGCACTTCACACTCAACACTTTCTGCAGCCGGCACCCAATGGATCACGCCTTTGACCTTGCGGCCCTCAGGATTCTTACCCAGGGTGTTTTCGTCGTAACTGCAGCGCAGCTCAACAATATTGCCCTCGGCATCCTTGATCGCCTCGTCGGCACGAATCACGTAGCTGCCGCGTAGACGGGCTTCGCCACCGGGGATCAAGCGCTTGAAGCCGGCCGGCGGGACTTCTTCGAAGTCGCTGGCATCGATATAGATCTCGCGGCCAAACGGCAGCACCCGTACGCCCATATCCTGCTTGGGATGGCGCGCCAACTCCAGGTTCTCGACCTGACCTTCTGGGTAGTTGGTGATCACTACTTTCAGCGGTTTGAGCACGCACATGGCGCGCGCGGCGTTGGCGTCGAGGTCATCACGGATGGCGAACTCAAGCATGCCCACATCCACCACGCCGCCCGCGCGGTTAACACCAATCATGTCGCAGAAAGTACGGATCGAGGCAGGGGTATAACCACGACGACGGAAACCCGAGAGGGTCGACATGCGCGGGTCGTCCCAGCCATTAACGTGCTTCTCATCGACCAGCTGCTTAAGCTTGCGCTTGCTGGTGATGGTGTAATTCAGGTTAAGGCGAGCAAATTCATACTGACGCGGCTGCGCCGGAACCGGCAGCTGGGCCAAAAACCACTCATACAGCGGGCGGTGGTCTTCAAACTCAAGCGTGCAGATCGAATGGGTAACGCCTTCAATAGCGTCCGACTGCCCATGGGTGAAGTCGTAGCTTGGATAGATGCACCATTTGTCACCGGTTTGATGGTGATGAGCGTGGCGAATGCGGTAGAGAATCGGGTCGCGCAGGTTCATGTTCGGCGAAGCCATGTCGATCTTCGCACGCAGGGCACGAGCGCCGTCGGGGTACTCACCCGCCTTCATTCGGGCGAACAAGTCGAGGTTCTCTTCAACGCTGCGCTCACGGAACGGACTGTTCTTGCCTGGCTCAGTGAGGTTGCCGCGGTACTCGCGGGCCTGCTCGGGCGACAGGTCACAGACATAGGCGTTGCCCGCTTTGATCAACTCAACGGCCCAATCATGTAGCTGGTCGAAATAGTTGGAGGCATAGCGCGCCTCTCCAGCCCACTCAAAACCCAGCCATTGCACATCACTTTTGATCGCGTCGATGTACTCCTGGTCTTCCTTGGCCGGGTTGGTGTCGTCGAAGCGCAGGTTGCACTCACCGCCCAGCTCCTGGGCCAAGCCGAAGTTCAGGCAAATCGACTTAGCGTGGCCGATGTGCAGGTAACCGTTAGGCTCCGGCGGAAAGCGAGTGATGATTTTCGCGTGCTTACCGGTATCCAGATCAGCCTGGACGATGGGGCGAAGAAAGTTAGCGGCGGCGACAGTTTCTGGCTTGCTCATGAGGTCCTTGGCGAGTGCGTGGCACGATTCAGAGCCTGTTCACAACCTTTCGAGCTAGAGCTAAACGGTGACGGAAATAGCCGAGAAAGCGGAGTTTACGAATGTAAATGAGCATTTCGAGGTGGTTTTCAACGCCGTTTAGCCAACGCACAGCTGGTTGTGGATAGGCTCTCAGGGTAGGCCGGCTTATACAAAGCGCTTATCATAGCCGAAGCTGTCAACCCCCTGACAGGCCCAAGAACCGCTTCAAGCGCCTTTGCTTACCGCCAATACGTGTAAACAAACGAAATTGATTCGGCTCACGGATTTATCGACAGAGCGATTACCTACATGATCAAGCTGCACACCAACCACGGCGTTATCACCCTAAACCTGTTCGAAGACAAAGCCCCGGAAACCGTGGCCAACTTCAAGCAGTACGTATCTGAAGGCCACTACGACAACACCGTATTCCACCGCGTGATCAGCAACTTCATGATTCAGGGCGGTGGTTTTGAGCCGGGCATGAAGCAGAAAACCACCCGCGCCACCATCAAGAACGAAGCCAACAACGGCGTCGCCAACAAAATCGGCACCGTGGCCATGGCCCGTACCATGGAGCCGCACTCAGCGAGCGCGCAGTTCTTTATCAACGTAGGCGACAACAGCTTCCTCAACCACAGCGCACCGACCGTGCAAGGCTGGGGCTACGCGGTATTCGGTGAAGTGGTTGAAGGCATGGACGTGGTAAACGCCATCAAGGCCGTTGCCACCACCAGCAAATCCGGCCATCAAGATGTACCTGTAGAAGACGTCATCATCGAGCGTGCTGAGATCGTTGAGTGATCCTACTGATCTCTGATCTGCACCTAGAAGAGGAGCGCCCGGACATCAACCGGGCGTTCCTGCATTTCCTCGAGACCCGCGCGACTAAAGCTGACGCCCTGTATATCCTCGGCGACTTCTTTGAAGTGTGGATTGGCGACGACGCCATGAGCCCCTTTCAACACTCGATTGCCCAGGCCCTGCGCCACCTTAGCGAGCGCGGTACACGCCTCTATCTGATGCATGGCAATCGTGACTTCCTCCTCGGCAAGAAGTTTTGCCAGGCTGCTGGCTGCACCCTGTTGCCAGACCCATGCGTGATCGAACTGAACGGCGAACGCGTGCTGCTGATGCACGGCGACAGCCTGTGCACCCTGGACATCGGCTACATGAAGCTACGCCGCTGGCTACGCAACCCGATTTCGCTGTTTATTTTGCGCAACCTGCCGCTGAGTACTCGACAGAAATTGGCACGCAAGCTGCGCAATGAAAGCCGCACGCAAACGCGGATGAAAGCCAGCGAGATTGTCGACATCACGCCGAACGAAGTGCCGCGCATTATGGCCGAGCACGGCGTACGCACCCTGATTCACGGCCATACCCATCGCCCGGCCACGCACTCGCTTCAGGTCAACGGCGAAGCGGGGCAACGCATTGTGCTGGGTGACTGGGACAAACAAGGCTGGGCACTGCAGGTCGACCGCCAAGGCTTTCAACAAAGCGCATTCGAACTTGAGCCTCTTGAGCCCAGCTAACTACCGGCAAGTGCGGCAAACCGCTCAAACGAGAGTGATGCGAGCGATCACTGCGCGACAGTGACCTTGCCGCGACTTTGAGAACACAGCGCTAAGACCGCAAACCCCAAGCAGCAAAGCTACGCACTTGAGGTATCGCTGTTTTAGAGAGACGGAATCCCGCTGTGAAAGCGCATTTCTGTATCCGGCGACTCGATCAATTCCTGCTCAGCCACCCTCACCCGCTCAATGGCCTGATTGACGTCACGCTCATCACCGTACTGATAAGCCAGCTTCAGGTATCCCTGAAAATGCCGCGCCTCGCTTTTCAGCAAACCAAAGTAAAACTTGCCTAGCTCTTCATCCAGATGTGGCACCAATGCCTCAAAGCGCTCACAACTGCGCGCCTCGATAAATGCGCCCACCACCAAGGTATCCACCAGCTTGACCGGCTCATGACTGCGCACCACCTTGCGCAGACCTGAAGCGTAGCGCGCCGCTGAGACTGGGCGCAGGCCAATTTTGCGGCGTTTCATGATGCGCAGCACCTGTTCGTGGTGCACCAACTCTTCGCGCGCCAAGCGCGACATGGCATTGAGCAGATCCGCGTAGGTGCTGTACTTAGCCATCAGGCTTAGCGCCGTGCTAGCGGCCTTGAATTCGCAGTTCTTATGGTCAATCAACAGCGTCTGCTGATCAGCCAAGGCGGCAGCGATCCAGCCATCGGGGGTGCGGCAACCGAGAAACTCATGAATCTCCGGCAAGCTCATGGGCACACGTCCATAGCCAAGGACTGTGGCGTCATCAGTAAGCATCCGGGCATGAAAGCAAAACAACAGCGCGAGTAATCGTTTTCAGCTAACAGATACATAAATTCACAAAAATAGGCAGGCGGGAGTGATGGGGGTTGCAGAGCGGCCATTATACGAATGAGCGTACGAACAGCCACTCGATTGATACCGATCAACTACCAAGCAGGTGGCGGCGTTCTATAGTGAAGCCAGTTCAACCGACTGCACATGGAGATGATCATGCAAGCTATTCGCAGCATTTTGGTGGTGATGGAGCCAAATCACGCAGAAGGTCTCGCCCTAAAGCGCGCCAAACTGATTGCCGGCGTTACTCAATCGCACTTGCATTTGTTGGTGTGCGACAAAAAGGGTGACCACAGTGATTACCTGCGCGACCTGACTGGCTTGCTCGACAGCGAAGGTTTCAAAACCTCCAGCCAACAAGCCTGGCATGAGAACCTGCACCAAACCATTATCAGCGTGCAGCAGGCCGAAGGCTGCGGCTTGGTGATCAAGCAGCACTTCCCTGACAACCCGCTGAAAAAGGCCTTGCTTACCCCTGATGACTGGAAGCTGTTGCGCTACTGCCCGGCCCCCGTGCTGATGGTCAAAACAGACAAGCCTTGGGCAGGTAGCGTCATTCTGGCCGCGGTTGATGTGGGTAATGCCGATGGCGAACACCGTTCCCTACACACCAGCATCGTCAGTCATGGCTTCGATATCGCGGCCCTGGCCAAAGCCGAACTGCACGTGATCAGCGCCCACCCTACACCCATGCTTTCGGCTGCCGACCCGACGTTCCAGCTCAAGGAAACCATCGAAGCGCGCTACCGCCAACAGTGCAAAGCCTTTCAAACCGAGTATGAGATCCGCGATGAGCACCTGCATATCGCCGAAGGCCCCGCTGATGCACTGATTCCGCATATGGCGCACCAGCTCAAGGCCGGTGTCACAGTGATTGGCACAGTGGCGCGCACCGGGATCTCCGGGGCCCTGATCGGCAATACTGCTGAAGTGATTCTCGACTCGCTAGAAAGCGACATTCTGGTGCTCAAACCAGACGACATCATCGCTCACCTGGAAGAGCTGGTCGCCCAGCGCTGAATACCATCCACTGAAACAGCAAAGCCGCCTCTAAAGGCGGCTTTGTTGTTTCAAATCTCGAGTTAAACCCTGACGTCCAGGCCTTCACGCAAAAAACGCGGCGCGATATAGCGCTCGTAATGCGCTTCGGATAACAGAAAGAACTCGCGATCAATCGCATCGCGCAACTCTGGCAGGTTCCACTCACGAAACTCCGGCAACAGCACCATGCCATAAGCATCCAACTGACTGATCACCCGTGCACCTCGGGCAATCAACTGATAGGCCCAGCAATACGGCGATTGCTGCGGCACAAAGCGAATCTTGCGCTGCTCCAACTGGCTGCGCAGGCGCTGCGTATCAAAAATCTCGATTTTCCCGGCCATCACCTGCACCAGCAAGACTTCCAAGCGCAGCCAGACCGCGTGTTTCTCTTCCTCGTTATAGCCGTTCCAGTTGATCACTTCATGATGGAAACGCTTGCAGCCACGGCAGACCAAATCGCCGTAAACAGTGGAACACAGGCCGACACAAGGGGTTTTGATGCGTTGGTTGGACATAACAAATGACGCTGACACTGGCGAATAGGCTGGCATCTTAGCCCTTTGTCTAAGGCAGATCACCCCTATATAAGCGGGGCCTTTCGCTTAACTTTATCAAAGCTTTCCAGTAGAATCGGCCGGCCTTTTAAAGGCAGCAACGTCCGTTGGAAGCTGTTTTCAAAGCGTCACGAGCACAGTCAATCCTGCAGGTTCGATGTTGGTGCCGACCCTTGAGCCACCCTTCAAGTGTCGTCACCAGCCCTCATCCAACCCGTCCTGCCGGCGTAAAACTTTGAAAACAGCTTCTGCAAGAGAACGATGAAACCTCGGCTAAACGGCCCATAAAGCCATGAAGCGCCTGGTTCGTTGTTTTCTGGATCGCGTCCCGGACAGCCTAAGGGACCACTGATGAGGGTAATAACTGTGCTTGAAGCCTATCGCAAACATGTAGCAGAGCGTGCCGCTCAGGGTATCGTGCCCCAGCCGCTGAACGCCGAACAAACCGCAGGCCTGATCGAGCTGCTGAAAACTCCGCCAGCCGGCGAAGAAGCCTTTCTGCTCGACCTGATCACCAACCGCGTACCACCAGGCGTCGACGAAGCCGCCTACGTCAAAGCCGGTTTTCTCTCTGCCATTGCCAAAGGCGAAGCCACCTCCCCGCTGATCAGCAAGCAACACGCTGTTGAGCTGCTGGGCACCATGCAAGGCGGTTACAACATCGCCACCATGGTTGAGCTGCTTGATGACAGCGAACTGGCTGGCGTGACTGCCGAGCAACTGAAGCACACCCTGCTGATGTTCGACGCCTTCCACGACGTCGCCGAAAAAGCCAAAAATGGTAACGCTCACGCCAAAGGCGTGCTGCAGTCCTGGGCTGACGGCGAGTGGTTCAAGAACCGCCCAACTCTGGCCGACAAGATCAGCCTGCGCGTGTTCAAGGTCACCGGCGAAACCAACACCGACGACCTGTCCCCGGCTCCAGACGCCTGGTCGCGCCCGGACATCCCGCTGCACGCCCTGGCCATGCTGAAAATGGCCCGCGACGGCATCGTGCCGGACGAGCAAGGCGTCACCGGCCCGATGAAGCAAATCGAAACCATGCGCGGCGAAGGTTTCCCTATCGCTTACGTGGGTGACGTGGTCGGTACTGGTTCTTCGCGTAAATCCGCCACCAACTCGGTGCTGTGGTTCTTCGGCGACGACATCCCGAACGTGCCGAACAAGCGCGCTGGCGGCTTCTGCTTCGGCAGCAAGATCGCACCGATCTTCTACAACACCATGGAAGACGCCGGCGCTCTGCCGATCGAATTCGACGTGTCGAACATGCACATGGGCGACGTGATCGACCTGTACCCGCATGCTGGCAAAGTCTGCAAGCACGGTACTGATGAAGTCCTGACCACCTTCGAAATGAAGACCCCGGTCCTGCTCGACGAAGTGCGCGCTGGCGGCCGTATCCCGCTGATCATCGGCCGCGGTTTGACCGAGAAAGCCCGTGCCGAGCTGGGCCTGGGCCCAACCAACCTGTTCAAGCTGCCTGAGCCACCAGCCACCAGCACCAAGGGTTTCACCCTGGCGCAGAAGATGGTTGGCAAGGCGTGCGGTCTGGCTGAAGGTCAAGGCGTACGCCCTGGCACTTACTGCGAACCGAAGATGACCACCGTCGGCTCCCAGGACACCACTGGCCCGATGACCCGTGATGAGCTGAAAGACCTGGCTTGCCTGGGCTTCTCCGCTGACCTGGTCATGCAGTCGTTCTGCCACACCGCGGCGTATCCAAAGCCAATCGACGTGACCACTCACCACACCCTGCCGGATTTCATCCGCACCCGTGGTGGCGTATCCCTGCGTCCAGGCGACGGCATCATCCACAGCTGGCTGAACCGTATGCTGCTGCCAGACACCGTCGGTACCGGTGGTGACTCGCACACCCGCTTCCCGATGGGCATCTCCTTCCCAGCCGGCTCCGGCCTGGTCGCGTTTGCTGCGGCTACCGGTGTTATGCCGCTGGACATGCCAGAGTCCATCCTGGTGCGCTTCAAAGGCAAGCTGCAGCCTGGTATCACCCTGCGTGACCTGGTGCATGCCATCCCTTATGTGGCCATTCAGAAAGGCCTGCTGACTGTCGAGAAGAAAGGCAAGATCAACGCCTTCTCGGGTCGCATCCTTGAGATCGAAGGCCTGGACGAGCTGACTGTCGAGCAAGCGTTCGAATTGTCTGACGCCTCGGCCGAGCGCTCGGCTGCTGGCTGCACCATCAAGCTGCCGGAAAAAGCCATCGCCGAGTACCTGCGTTCGAACATCACCCTGCTGCGCTGGATGATCAGCGAAGGCTACGGCGATGCACGCACCATGGAACGTCGCGCCCAAGCGATGGAAGCCTGGTTGGCTGATCCTAAGCTGATGGAAGCTGACAAGGACGCTGAGTACGCCGAGATCATCGAAATCGACCTGGCCGACATCAACGAGCCGGTTCTCTGCGCACCGAACGACCCAGACGATGCCCGTCTGCTGTCGAGCGTTGCCGGTGAGAAGATTGACGAAGTGTTTATCGGTTCGTGCATGACCAACATCGGTCACTTCCGCGCTGCCGGTAAGCTGTTGGAAAAAGTCGAAGGCTCCCTGCCGACTCGCCTGTGGCTGTCGCCGCCGACCAAAATGGACCAGCATCAGCTGACCGAGGAAGGCTACTACGGCATCTACGGCAAAGCTGGCGCACGCTTGGAAATGCCAGGTTGCTCGCTGTGCATGGGTAACCAGGCGCGCGTTGAGGCCAACTCCACTGTGGTATCGACCTCGACCCGTAACTTCCCTAACCGTCTGGGCGATGGTGCCAACGTCTACCTGGCTTCGGCCGAGTTGGCTTCGGTAGCGGCCATTACCGGCAAGCTGCCGACCGTTGAGGAATACATGGTCTACGCGAAGGAAATCGACACCATGGCAGCGGACGTTTACCGCTACCTGAGCTTCGATCAGATCGCCGAGTTCCGTGAAGCCGCTGCGAACGCCAACATCCCGGTCGTTCAAGCCTAACGAAACAACGCATCACGCTGCATGTATAAAGAAAGCCCCGCCTCGTGCGGGGCTTTTCTTTGTGCCTGGCTTGTAGCGCATAAAGGCCAAAAGTTCCCGTTTATATGGGCGCAGCAAAGACCATCAGGAAAGATTCATGAAGCACTGGATTATTGCCGCACTCTACGTATTCAGCCTGGCCAGCTGCAGGACTGAATACATCATCAGCAGATGCTAGAACGCTAAGCCTGCCCAACCCTACAACGAACCCCGCCACTGCGGGGTTCGTTGTATCTGAGGTTTGCCACCTGCGCTGGCACATGCATTGCTTTGTTTAGCTCAAAGCCTTTCCAACGGCGGAAACGGTTCAACTAGACAACGGTGTCGTATCACTCGCAAACAGTAGCCGCGAGCGGTACGGCACCTTTTTGTGTGGCCACAGGTAAAGCACCATGAATGAGCACGACATCAGCCGCAGCACTGCCCCGGAAAAACCGGTACTGAATATCGGCTTTATGGCCCTCACCGACGCTGCCTCCGTTATCGTAGCCGCCACCCAGGGCTTCGCTGAAAAGCATGGCCTGACCCTCAACCTGCAGCGTCAGGCCTCCTGGGCCACCTTGCGTGACAAATTGCTGAGCGGTGAGCTGGATGCAGCTCATAGCCTCTACGGACTGATCTATGGTGTGCAACTGGGCCTCGGTGGTGCGCCCAGCACGGATATGGCCGTACTCATGGGCCTTAACCAGAATGGCCAGAGCATCAACCTCTCGCCCGCGCTACAAACCGCTGGCGTGAACACTGGCAGCGCACTGGCGCAGCGCGCGCACCAATCAGGTGCAAAATTAACCTTCGCCCAAACCTTCCCCACCGGCACCCATGCCATGTGGTTGAACTACTGGTTGGCCAGTCAGGGCATTCACCCGCTTACCGATGTCGACAGCGTCGTCGTACCGCCACCGCAGATGCTCGCTCACCTCAAGGCTCGGCGCATCGATGGTTTTTGTGTGGGCGAGCCCTGGAGTGCTCAGGCGGTGGATGAACAGATGGGCTGCACCCTAACCACCAGCCAAGCGATCTGGCCGGATCATCCGGAAAAAGTCTTGGGCTGCACCCGCGAATTTGCCGCACAGCACCCTAACAGCGCCCGCGCACTGATCATGGCCGTACTGGAAGCCAGTCGGTTTATTGATGCGAGTGAAGAAAACCAACGCAGCACGGCGCAACTGCTCAGTGGCAGCGAGTATGTCGACGCCCCACTCTCGGCCATCCAGCCACGCTTTCTCGGCCAGTACCAGGACGGCCTCGGTCATGCCTGGCAAGACGTCCATCCACTACGTTTTCACGCAGGTGGAGCGGTTAACCAACCCTATCTGTCCGACGGCATGTGGTTTATGACCCAGTTTCGCCGCTGGGGCCTGCTGCGCGACGACCCGGACTACCTGGCCGTTGCCCGCCAAGTGCAACAACTCGAGCTTTATCGACAGGCTGCCGAGGCTCTCGGCATCGACGTACCCAGCGAGATGCGCAGCAGCCAATTGCTCGATGGCCAGGTATGGGACGGCAACGACCCGGCTGGCTATGCCCGCAGCTTTGCCCTGCACGCGCTGGCTGATGGCCCGATCAGCGCCCAGCAGGAGAGTCGCTAATATGCTGCGCATTCTGCTGATCAATGACACGCCCAAAAAAGTTGGACGCCTCAAAGCGGCACTGATTGAGGCCGGCTTTGAGGTGATTGATGAATCCGGCCTGACTATCGACTTGCCCGAGCGCGTCGAAGCGGTTCGCCCTGACGTGATTCTGATCGACACCGAGTCGCCCAGCCGCGATGTGATGGAACAGGTGGTACTGGTCAGCCGCGACCAACCGCGACCTATCGTCATGTTCACCGACGAACACGACCCTGGCGTCATGCGTCAGGCGATCCAAAGCGGCGTCAGCGCGTACATCGTTGAGGGCATCCATGCCCAGCGCCTACAGCCGATCCTCGATGTGGCCATGGCGCGCTTTGAGAGCGATCAGGCGCTCCGCGCGCAGCTACAGGCACGCGATGCTCAGTTAGCCGAACGCAAACGCATCGAGCTGGCCAAGGGACTGCTGATGAAGATGAAAAGCTGCGATGAAGAGCAGGCCTACACCCTAATGCGCCGCCAAGCCATGAGCCGCCAGCAAAAGCTCTCGCAAGTGGCTGAGCAAATCATCGCCATGCACGACATGCTCGGCGGTTAAAGGGGTAATTTGCGCAGGATGGGATAAGGCGCTTAGCGTCGATAAATCTTGATTAACCACGATGGGTATCGTGAAGGACATCCATCTCCCTCACCCTATGGGCAGCTAAAGCGGTGCAATACAGCACCCTGCCGCTTTGGCGCTGCGCCAACCGCTTCTATGGCTGTACCTCTGAGTTTGACGGCAACTGCTCTGGACAGCCGCACCCCGGACGTCTTATCTTCGCCGCCTGGCCAGCACACTGGCCAACGTCGCTCGGACGGTTCCGGGCGCTTACGTTTGCGAGATAGACATGACTGACTCACGTCCGCCGCGCCGCTTTGCGCGCATCGATCGACTCCCCCCTTATGTTTTCAACATTACTGCCGAGCTGAAGATGGCCGCGCGTCGCCGCGGTGAAGACATCATCGACTTCAGCATGGGTAACCCGGATGGCCCCACGCCGCCGCATATTGTCGAAAAACTGGTGCAAGTCGCCCAGCGTGAAGACACTCACGGTTACTCAACGTCGCGCGGCATTCCGCGCCTGCGCAGGGCTATTTCGCGCTGGTACAAAGACCGCTACGAAGTCGAGATCGATCCGGAAAGCGAAGCCATTGTCACCATCGGCTCCAAGGAAGGCCTGGCACACCTGATGCTGGCCACCCTGGACCATGGCGACACCGTGCTTGTGCCCAACCCCAGCTACCCCATCCATATCTACGGCGCGGTGATTGCCGGCGCCCAAGTGCGTTCGGTGCCGCTGATTCCAGGCGTGGACTTCTTTGCCGAGCTGGAACGGGCGATCCGCGAGTCGATCCCCAAGCCAAAGATGATGATCCTCGGCTTCCCCTCCAACCCCACCGCACAATGCGTGGAGCTGGACTTCTTCGAACGCGTGGTGGCCCTGGCCAAGCAATATGACGTGCTGGTGATTCACGACCTGGCCTACGCCGATATCGTCTACGACGGCTGGAAAGCCCCGTCGATCATGCAGGTGCCAGGCGGCAAAGATATTGCCGTGGAGTTCTTCACCCTGTCCAAAAGCTACAACATGGCCGGTTGGCGCATTGGCTTTATGGTTGGTAACAAGGAACTGGTCAACGCACTGGCGCGGATCAAGAGCTACCACGACTACGGCACCTTCACCCCGCTGCAGGTAGCCGCCATCGCGGCGCTGGAAGGCGACCAACAATGCGTGCGCGATATTGCCGAGCAATACCGCCAACGCCGTAACTTGCTGGTCAAGGGCCTGCATGAGCTGGGCTGGATGGTGGAGAACCCGAAGGCCTCGATGTATGTCTGGGCCAAGATCCCTGCACAATACGCCCATCTTGGCTCGCTGGAATTTGCCAAGAAGCTGCTATTGGAGGCTAAGGTTTGCGTTTCCCCTGGCATCGGCTTCGGTGATTACGGCGATGACCACGTGCGCTTTGCCCTGATCGAAAATCAGGACCGAATCCGTCAGGCCATTCGTGGCATCAAGTCGATGTTCCGCGCCGATGGTCTGCATGCCAACAAGACCACGGTCGACAGCGAGTAATACGCTAGAGGGCACCTTAGGGTGCCCTCTAGCGTTTCAGCTCGAATAATCCAGTACCGTCCAGACCCTGCTGAGGCCATCGGTAATAACGCAACCGTTCTGCTCCAGCTGGTTGTTGCTGTGCAACAACATCAGGTTGGTCATGCCATCGGCAGCATCCGAGCGCTCGCTCAGCCACTGCACTCGGCCGCAGTTAGCCGTTTCAATTACATAACTCGCCGCCACTGCAGAGCCCTCGTTAGGCAGCCTGATGACATCCACCACCGTGCCGCGCTCCTCAATGCGCTTGCCGTCGAACACCAGCACAGCCCAAGCCTGGCTGTTCTCAATAACCAGATAAGTGCCATTAGCGCGGGGTTGATCACGCTGCGGTTGCGCACAACCGGTCAGCAATCCCAACAACACAATTGTCATCAGCATCTGTTGCATTGTCAGTGACTCCTCTGCAGTGCCTGTCGCCACTCGCTTTAAGGGCAGGTGACGGGAGTGATCGAGTGGGTGCCGGCTAGGGCCTTGGACTTACTATTATCGAATACTGTTTATTTGTACAGTATTTTTCGATTACCCTTAACCACGCCACCCAACCAACCGTGCAGCCCCGCAAGCGGGACCATAGGCGTTAACAGGAGTATCCAGATGCTCGACGTACTGCAGCTGAAACACAGCGTAAACCGCATGCCCTTGGAAAAAGTCCGGGCCACCGTCAATGAATTACAGCTTGAAGGCATCGTCACTGAGGGCAAAACACCGTTTTCCCGGGTGCACTTCAACACCTGTTTTGCCGAAATCGAAGCCTTGCTACAGCGTGCGGGCTACCACCGCCAATTGGATGTAGTCGGCTACCAAGGGTTGGCCTATGCCATGTTCGATCCATCGCGCTGGGCGGCTGTGGAGGTGCTGCGCTGGCTCAGGGAGTTCACAGAAGAAGCCCAGCGTCGCCCCATTGCACATTGATGCGATAAGGCGACGCTAGGCTGACAGGCGTCTATTGATGCGGATGCAACGCCGATGGCGCAAACAGGCCTTGAGCGAACCAAAAGCGCTCAACCACACGGATAGTTGCACGGCTATGGCTCAGAACGGTGCCTGGAAGAACGTTGAGACAGGCACCGCTGACCTGTTAGTGCACGGCATCAGCAGCTCCAAACTCAGTTAGATCATCACTCTAGGTTCATGTATTCAAAGTATTTTTACTTACCACTAGAGGGTTGCAAGAACGCCCTCTGCTGCTCTTGCAGGCAAAAGCAGGTGCCGACATCAACAAAGCTGGCAAGCCCTTTGCAATAACCTCCTCAAGACCTACACCCGTCTTCAGATCGCCAACGGCGGTGATCGGGACGAATAGACAAAGACGTCAAAGGCAACCTGCCCTCGCTGGGCGGTGTTGATCGTTGACGTCTTTTTTCGTTTCTGAGACTTGAGGATTCACCATGCGTCATTTCAACATTCGCCGTTCGCTGCTGAAAAAAACCCTGACTGGCTTCGGCTGCGTCGCTGCCCTATTGCTTAACCCGCTAAGCCTACAAATCAGCCTGGCTGCCGAGCTGGAAAAGGACGAACTCAAACTCGGCTTTATCAAGCTCACCGACATGGCCTCGCTGGCTATCGCTTACGAGAAAGGCTTCTTCGAAGACGAAGGCCTGTACGTCACCCTTGAAGCGCAAGCCAACTGGAAAGTGCTGCTAGACCGGGTGATCACCGGTGAGCTCGACGGCGCGCACATGCTCGCTGGCCAGCCCCTGGGCGCCACCATCGGCTTTGGCACCAAGGCCGATATCGTCACCGCGTTTTCCATGGACCTCAACGGCAACGGCATCACCATGTCCAATGCCGTGTGGGAGGAAATGAAAAAGCACGTGCCGATGGAAAACGGCAAGCCGGTGCACCCAATCAAGGCTGATGCACTCAAGCCGGTCATTGAGCAATACAAAGCCAAGGGCAAGCCGTTCAACCTGGGCATGGTGTTCCCGGTCTCCACCCATAACTACGAACTGCGCTATTGGCTCGCCGCGGGTGGCATCAACCCGGGCTATTACGCACCGGCCAAAGGCGACATCACCGGCACCTTGAACGCTGACGCCCTACTCTCGGTCACCCCGCCGCCGCAAATGCCCGCCACCCTGGAAGCCGGCACCATCAGCGGCTACAGCGTCGGTGAGCCGTGGAACCAGGCCGCCGTGTTCAAAGGCATTGGCGTACCGGTGATCACCGACTACGAAATCTGGAAGAACAACCCGGAGAAAGTTCTCGGCGTCTCCAAGGAATGGGCCAATGCCAACCCGGAAACCCACAAGCGCCTGGTCAAGGCACTGATCCGCGCCGGCATGTGGCTGGATGAAAACAACAACGCCAACCGCGCCGAAGCCGTGGAAATCCTGGCGCGCCCTGAATACGTGGGCGCCGATGCCAAGGTGATCGCCAACTCGATGACCGGCACCTTCGAGTACGAGAAAGGCGATAAACGCGACGTACCCGACTTCAACGTGTTCTTCCGCTACAACGCCACCTACCCCTACTACTCCGACGCCATCTGGTACCTGACGCAAATGCGCCGCTGGGGCCAAGTCAGCGATGCCAAGCCGGACAGCTGGTACTTCGACATTGCTAAGCAGGTGTACCTGCCAGCGGTGTACCGCAGCGCTGCCGACGAGCTGATTGCCGAAGGCAAGGCCAAGGCTGAAGACTTTCCGCCGGCCAGCGAAGAAGGCTTCCGTGCGCCAACCAATGAATTTATCGATGGCCTGAGCTATGACGGGCGCAAGCCCAACGCCTACATCGAACAATTCAAGATTGGTCTGAAAGCCGACTCCGCACTCTAAGCCATCCGTCGCCCGGGGGCCGCTACAGCCGCCCCCATCGTTACCAGAGGATATGACGATGAGTAATCCAGCCGTCGCCCAGACTATTCAAGAAACCCTGAAAACCGCCCGCGCTGCTGCATTCAAGCGCTGGCTGCCGAACCTGTTGATGCCGACCATCGGCGCCCTGGCGTTTCTGCTGTTCTGGCAGTTAGTCGCCGGCACCATTGACACCAGCCTCGGCAAATTCCCAGCCCCAACCCAGGTGGCCACTCAGTTCGGCGCGCTGGTCAATGAACACCTGCGCGAACAGAAAAAGGCCGATGCCTTCTTCGAGCGTCAAGAAGTGCGTAATGCCGAGAAGCTGGCCAAGAACCCCGACGCCAAGGTCAGCATTCGCCCGTACACCGGCAAACCGACCTTCTTCAAACAGATCCTTACCAGCCTGTACACGGTGATGACCGGCTTTTTGATCGCCTCGATCATTGCCATTCCGCTGGGCATCGTCTGCGGCCTGAGCAAACCCATCTACACCGCGATCAACCCGTTGATCCAGATTTTCAAACCGGTGTCGCCGCTGGCCTGGCTGCCCCTGGTAACCATGGTGGTCAGCGCCGTATACACCAGCAGTGACCCGCTGTTCGCCAAATCCTTCGTCACCTCAGCGGTAACCGTAGCGCTGTGCTGCCTGTGGCCCACCGTGATCAACACCACTGTGGGCGTGGCCAACCTGGACAAGGACCTGCAAAACGTCAGCCGTGTACTTAGCCTGTCGCCACTCAGCCACGTGCGCCGTATCGTTCTGCCGGCCGCCATCCCGATGATCTTCACCGGTCTGCGCCTGTCGCTGGCCACCGGCTGGATGGTGCTGATTGCCGCCGAAATGCTCGCGCAGAACCCCGGCCTGGGTAAGTTTATCTGGGATGAATTCCAGAACGGCAGCTCCAACTCACTGGGGCGGATCATGGTAGCGGTAGTGGTTATCGGCCTGATCGGTTTCGCCCTCGACCGCCTGATGCTCGCGCTGCAACGCCGCGTCAGCTGGGACAAAAACGCCGACCTGCGCTAAGCGCATCGAAGAATTGAGGAGCCTCACATGAACCGTCCACACCTCGAACTGTCCGACGTCGGCATCGATTTCCCCACCGACAAGGGTCTGTATTGCGCGCTGCAGAACGTCAACTTGAAGATCGACAAGGGCGAATTCGTCTCCTTGATCGGCCACTCCGGCTGCGGTAAATCCACCGTCCTGAACATCGTCGCCGGGCTTTACCAAGCCACCACAGGCGGGGTTATTCTCGACGGCCGTGAGGTCAACTCGCCCGGCCCGGAGCGCGCCGTGGTGTTCCAAAACCACAGCCTGCTGCCCTGGTTATCCTGCTACGAGAACATTGAGCTGGCGGTACGCCAGGTGTTCAAAGGCGAAAAAAACCGCAGCGAAATGCGCGACTGGATCGAACACAACCTCTCTCTGGTGCACATGACCCACGCCCGCGACAAACGCCCCAGCGAAATCTCCGGCGGTATGAAGCAACGCATCGGAATTGCCCGTGCCCTGGCCATGCAGCCCAAAGTACTGCTGATGGATGAGCCCTTCGGCGCACTCGACGCGTTGACCCGCGCGCACTTGCAGGACTCGCTGATGGAGATCCACGCCGACCTCGGCAACACGGTGATCATGATCACCCACGATGTCGACGAAGCCGTATTGCTGTCGGACCGCATTGTGATGATGAGCAACGGCCCAGCTGCCAGCGTTGGCGAGATTCTTGAGGTCAACCTGGAGCGCCCGCGTGAGCGCATCGCCATGGCCCATGACGCGCGCTACCACGAGTACCGCGCGGCGGTACTGGAGTTTCTCTACCAGAAGCAGGTGCGCCCTGCGGCCTGAGTTCACGGCGGCGCTGAACAGCCAGGTGCAGACCTGGTTGTTCCGCCGCTGACAACGCATCGCCCCATTGGTCAGTCCAACTGAACTAAGCGTACCCATCATCACCGAACAGGAGCGCCAACCTCGAGCAACCCATAGAACAACCTAAGGATCCGCCGTGCTTGACCTGACCACCTGGAACCTCTCGGTTCCCATCGAGCCAACCCCTGCCACTATCAGCACTGCCCGCCTAAACAATGGCTATAGCACTCAGTATTTCCGCCGTAACGCCGACCACAGCGTCACGTTCTGGGTGCCGGTCAATGGTTCACACACCGAGGATGCCCGTTACCCGCGCAGCGAACTGCGCGAAACCCAGGCCGACGGCAGCCTGAGCAACTGGTATCACGCCAGTGCCGACAATTACCTGAGCGCGGTGCTTACGGTCAATCAGGTGCCCAGCAAGAACAAGATCGTGATCGCCCAGATACACAGTAAGGACCAACCCGGCAGCAATAATGACCCTCTGCTCAAGCTGCAATACCACTACCTACGCGGTGTCGGCCGTCTCGAACTGCTGTTGCGCAAGCGCCCTGGTGACAGCGAAGTGCAAAACATCCTGCTGGCAGAAAATATCCAGTTGAACCAGCGCTTCAGCTACGAGTTGCGTGTTACACCCAGCGGCAAACTCGGGGTCAAAGTCACCAGCAGCCATGGTGATAACGGCTCGTTCTATCAACAACTGAGCGGCTACTGGAGCACGCAACTGCTCTACTTCAAAGCCGGCGCCTACATCCAAGATAACTACGGCTCCACCCATGAAGGGGGTCGAGTGACCTTTTACTGGCTCAATACCCTGCACCGTTGAGCATTCAAAACTAATAGCGGGTCATTACTCATTCGTTAGATAGCAGCCCATGGCGGTGTGCCCACGTACAATGACACGCCGCAGATGCGCCCTTCCCCGTTCAAACGAGACTCAACATGGCCCGCCTGAACCTTGAATTCCCAGAAGACCAGTTCTGCTACAGCACCCATCTGACCGTGCGTGTTACCGACATTAACGCCGCCAACCACCTGGGCAATGACTCGATGATCTCGATGATTTCCGAGGCGCGCGCCCGCTTTCTGTTCGAGTTCGGCATTGAAGAAACCCAGGAAGACGGCACCGGCATCATCGTCACCGATCTGGCCACCACCTACCGCGCCGAGGCCCATGCCCGCGACCAGTTGCTGTTCGAGGTCGGCGTGATGGACTTCAACCGCTATGGCGGCGATATCACCTTCCGCATCAGCCGCCCCGCCGATGGCGCACGGGTGGCCATGGCCAAGTCTGGTTTTGTATTCTTCAACTACAAACTGGGCAAGGTTGTCGGGATGCCAACCACTTTCAGTGAAAAATTCAGCCGGGTTAACTGGCTAAGCCAGTAATCATAATGACTGTCACGGTGCTCATTATTTTCGTGAACAGCATGCCTGACAGCAGCCAAATCGCCCAATTGAACATAAATTGCTCAATTCTCCAGTCGCGACCGTGACAGCAGGCTGATCCTCTGCTACGCCTTAGGCATAACAACAAAAGCAGGGGAATTGCTATGCCAACCACGCGCAGCCATGTCCGCCACGCGGGGCTTTTGAGCAACCTACTCGCTCTAGCGTTACTCACCCTACCTATTCCCACCCAGGCCAAAGCACTAAGCACGCCGGTAAGCCAGGCGGGCGAACTGCGTTGCAGCAACGTCAGTTGAAGTACGGGCCACATAGCTAAGCATGCCTGCATGACATGCACCCTGGCTTGCTGGAGCAGGCAGCCCCTTTAGCGCCCCATCCAAGTGCGCAAAATCATCCAGCGCCTCTTTTTGTAGCGAGTGCGCCACGCCTAAAGCCCCTCCAACCTAGTTATCTCGCTGAATCCTCCTGTTGGCGCAGCTCTTGCTAATACACAGATACAGGTAGCCAAAGGCGGCTGCTCGACAAACGACAAAGACGTCGCATACCCCACGCTCAAAGGCGCACGGGATATGCGGCGTTTTGCGTTTTAGCCCCAGTGTGTGGGGCCGGTGCCCACTTTGTGATCCAGAGCCGGCACTGGTAACTCTCTTAACCCAGCTGTGGCTTCGGCCCCAGGGTGTCGCACCACAAGTACGGCACCTCCCCGATGGGTTGTGGCCGCCATGTCCACGACCATGGCGTACCGCAACCCGCCGGGACCCTTTATTGCTGAATGAGGTATTCGATGAATACAAGTTTCTGGAAATCCGGCCATACCCCCACCTTATTCGCCGCATTTCTGTATTTCGACCTGAGCTTTATGGTCTGGTACGTACTCGGCCCGCTGGCCGTGCAGATCGCCACAGCGCTTGATCTGACTGCCCAGCAACGTGGTTTGATGGTCGCCACACCGATTCTTGCAGGCGCCGTACTGCGTATTGTCATGGGCTTGGTAGCAGATCGCCTGTCACCCAAGACCGCCGGCATAATTGGCCAGGTAATCGTGATTGTGGCGCTGTTCTGCGCCTGGAAGATTGGCATCAACAGCTATGAGCAGGCATTACTGCTCGGTCTGTTCCTCGGCGTTGCCGGGGCCGCTTTCGCCGTGGCACTGCCGCTGGCTTCACAGTGGTACCCGCCGCAGCATCAAGGCAAGGCCATGGGTATTGCTGGCGCCGGTAACTCCGGCACGGTGCTGGCTGCCCTGTTCGCCCCCGTTTTGGCGGCCGCATTTGGCTGGCAGAACGTCTTCGGCTGGGCATTGATCCCACTGCTGGCAACCCTGCTGATCTTCGCCCTGATGGCCAAGAACGCCCCCGAGCGCCCCAAGCCAAAAGCCATGGCCGACTATTTGAAGGCCTTGGGCGACCGTGACAGCTGGTGGTTTATGTTTTTCTACAGCGTGACCTTTGGCGGTTTCATTGGCTTGGCCAGCGCCTTGCCCGGTTATTTCAACGACCAATATGGTCTCAGCCCAGTGACCGCAGGCTACTACACCGCTGCCTGCGTCTGCGCCGGCAGCCTAATGCGCCCCTTAGGCGGCGCATTGGCCGACCGGATCGGCGGCATCCGTACGCTGCTGATGATGTACACCTTGGCGTCACTGAGCATTGCCGCGGTGGGTTTCAACCTGCAAAGCTCGGCCGCCGCACTGACGTTGTTCGTCACCGCCATGCTCGGCCTCGGCGCCGGTAACGGCGCCGTGTTCCAGCTGGTGCCGCAGCGCTTTCGCAAGGAAATTGGCGTGATGACCGGGCTGGTCGGCATGGCCGGTGGCATTGGTGGCTTTCTTTTGGCCGCAGGCCTGGGGACCATCAAGCAGCAAACGGGCGACTACCAGCTAGGTCTGTGGCTGTTCGCCAGTCTTGGGGTGCTGGCCTGGTTCGGCCTGTATGGGGTTAAGCTGCGCTGGCGCACCACGTGGGGCAGCGCAGCAGTCACCGCAGCCCGCGTGTAACTTCCGAGGGTGGATGACGCTTTATTCATCCACCACAAAACAACGGTGGATCGGTAAAGCGCGATCCACCCTACGCCAACCCCTTGGAGCACTGAGGCAAAGGCGGGGCTGACTGGCAGCGCTTATTGCACTGGTCAGGAAAAGCGGGAGACGTCGGCAGCGGCCCTCCTCGGTTGCCTCACCAGCCTCGCCTTTGCCTCAGTGCTTCTTCTGTCACAGATCCAGGAACCTCTGCATGGCCTTGCAACTGACCTTTGGTGAAGCCAGCGCCACCGGCCCGCGCAGTGAAAATCAAGACGCTATCCGTGTGGTCACCCCGGCCCCGGCGCTGGCTGCGAGCAAGGGCTACCTGTTTGCCCTCGCTGATGGTGTCAGTCAATGCGCCGACGGTGGCCTGGCGGCACGTGCCACCCTGCAAGCTCTGGCCCTGGATTATTACTCCACCCCGGAAACCTGGGCCGTCACGCAATCGCTGGACCGCGTACTGGTGGCCCATAACCGCTGGTTGCAAGCCAATGGTGGCGGGCAACCTTTGCTCACCACACTGAGCGCCCTGATCCTGCGCGGTCGACGCTTCACCTTGGCGCATGTCGGCGATTGCCGGGCCTATCGCTGGCTGAACGGCACGCTTGAACGCTTAAGCGAAGACCATGTGTGGGAGCAACCCGGCATGCAGCATGTGCTCAAGCGCGCCATGGGCCTGGATCAGCATCTGGTGATGGATTATCTGGATGGCGAGCTACGCCAGGATGAATGCTTTGTGCTGGTCAGCGACGGCATCTGGGCCACCCTCGGCGATGCGGGTATTCAGCGCATCCTCCACGATGAACAGGATCTGCCCGCGGCCAGTCGAGCACTGGTCAGTGCCGCACACCTGGCCGGTAGCCAAGACAACGCCAGCGCCTTGTTGCTACGCGTTGAATCGCTCCCAGAAAGCGACCTGGCCGACACCTTGGCGCAACTCGAACATTGGCCCTTGCCGCCCAAATTGCGCGAAGGGCAACACTTCGAAGGTTGGCAGGTCGAACGTTTGCTGGCCGAATCACGCCAATCGTTGGTCTACCGGGTTCGTGATGCTCAAGCGCGGCGTTGGTTGCTGAAAACCCTGCCGCGAGGGCGCAGCGACGAACCGCAAGCCGGCTCCGCTCTGCTGCTCGAAGAATGGTTTCTGCGCCGTGTGGCCGGGCGCTTCTTCGCCGATGCTCACCCGCTGCCGCAGCGTCAACACCTGTATTACGTACAACGCGAATACGTCGGACAGACGTTGGCCGAGCACATTCGCCTAAGCGGCCCACTCGGCCTGCCGGAATGGCTGGATATTGCCCCACGCCTGATCAAAGCACTGGGCATGCTGCACAGGCGCAATATCCTGCACCGCGACATCAAGCCGGAAAATCTGCTGTGGGGTGATGACGGCGAATTGCGCGTGCTGGATTTCGGCCTGGCCTACTGCCCCGGCCTGAGTCGGGACGAAGCATGCGAGCTGCCCGGAACGCCTAGCTATATAGCCCCGGAGGCGTTTGCTGGTGTCGCTCCCAGCCCGCAGCAGGATCTCTATAGTGCAGGCGTTGCGCTGTATTTTCTGCTCACGGGGCACTATCCCTATGGCGAGATTGAGGCCTTTCAACACCCGCGTTTTGGCCAACCGACCCCAGCCAGCCGCTACCGGCCCGACTTGCCAAACTGGGTCGACGAAAGCCTCAACCGCGCCCTAAGCGCCGAGCCCAAACAACGCTATGAAACCGCCGAAGAATGGCTGCTCAATCTTGAGCAGGCGGAACGTAAATCGCTCAGCAGTCGACCACGCCCACTACTGGAGCGTGAACCGCTGCTGGTGTGGCGCAGCGTGGCATTGTTTTCGTTGTTGTTAAATCTGGCGTTGATGATCGTATTGCTGCGATAACACCATGCCCCCTGCGCACCAATGCCGCGCAGAGCGCCACCTAAAGGTGCAAGAACCTCTCAGCAAACACCTGCAAACCACTGCTAAACCCTGTAAATCGACACCCGAGCAAGTTGGCACAGGCTCTGCATTGTTAATTGCAACTTGAATAAAGCGCGGTCTCAACGAAGAAGACCGCTCTTCCCGATAGAACGGGACTTGGACAAAGGCGTCCTCGCTAGGTGACTAGCGGGACGCCTTTTTTGTTTTGCGTGAGTTTTCAGAAAAACCTCCGCAACTTAAATAAATGCTGCAACACGGCTATTGCATAGCGAAATCAAATCACTGCTGCGATGCACATTGCCTGAGGAGATCAATATGAGCGCAAAAGTCTGGCTGGTAGGTGCCGGCCCAGGTGATCCGGAGCTGCTGACCCTCAAGGCGGTTAAAGCCCTGAATCAGGCGGATATCGTGATGATTGATGACTTGGTCAACCCGGCCGTGCTGGAGCACTGCCCCAACGCGCGGATCATGCCAGTGGGCAAACGTGGCGGCTGCCGTTCCACGCCACAAGCGTTTATTCATCGTCTGATGCTGCGC
>Ga0209504_1000484_pt1 | contig 34836 bp, 35 predicted proteins | sample COGITO_mtgs_1005_FD_184791 | JGI IMG/M metagenome (GOLD analysis project Ga0209504, IMG submission 184791) | Pelagic marine microbial communities from North Sea - COGITO_mtgs_100511 (SPAdes) (version 2) | ecosystem: Environmental > Aquatic > Marine > Epipelagic ...
AGTCTTCGAGCAACTCCCCCGCCGCCTCTGGGAACGTCTCGTCGAAACCACCGGCATCGGCGACGACCAAAAATGGGCGCAACTCCCCAAAGACCAAGAAACCGCCCTCATCCGTGAACTCACCGCTGGCCGCTACCAAGTCCAGGGCAAGACCACCAACAAAGACGAGTTTGTCACCTGCGGTGGCATCCGCTTGAAAGAAGTCAATTTCAAAACAATGGAGAGTAAGCTCACGCCCGGCCTCCACTTCGCGGGCGAGTGTCTCGACATCGACGGCATCACAGGTGGTTTCAATTTTCAGGCTGCCTGGACGTGCGGACATATCGCCGGCTTGTCTATGGCAGGTGCCTAGCTAACTTTTTCCTATCAGGATTTCAGTGGCCGGCAGGGACCTGTTCTATGAATGATGACTCACGCAAAGCAGAGACGCGAAGAAATGAACTGTGGGCAAAGGCTAATGCCGCGCCGATGCTCCACCTTCCCTTAATTGCCTAGTGAGCGGATCAATTAAAGAGATGCATCTGCGGCTCTTTGACCATATCGTAGATCTTGAGGATGCGCATGAGTTGGAGGAGGTCGGACTTTTGGTAGCTGTGGTTGACCTCCACATTTCGCAGGAGATTCTCTAATATCGTACTAAAGGTGATGATGCCATCGACGCCTCGCTCTTTGAGTAGCTCGATACTTTCAGTGCGTTGGGGATCGCTGGTCGGCAAGCTGGGTAAGACAAGGATTTTAGTAAAACCACCCGATCCGACGACCTCGGGGTCGACCTCGGAATCATCGAAGCTGAAATAAGTCTCCGCCTTATTGAGCACGTCTTTTTTTAAAAAATCAAAGACCCGGGAACTGCTCTTGAGCATCGCTGGGGTGAAACGTGAGGTATGCCACGCTTTGACCACGACGATAGCGCGGCGAATCTTGGCCATATCGGCGGAGAAAAGTTGAAAGCCGGCGGGCACTCCATCGACGGGCGCGCTGGGATTATAGACGACCAAATCGATCTCCTCATCCGCTCGTTTCTTGCGCGATTGCACGAGATACTTGCGTAGTTGACGCACGAAGAACCCATTGAGTTCAAAATACTCGCGCACGATGTTTTCGTCAAAGCCAGCCATGAACCACCAATAGACCCTGCCTGAGTGAAAAGGTCAATGCCGGGGAACGCGTCTCAGGCAGCGTCCTCCGTGCATGCGGGGAGTCGCCGTCGTGCTTACGAAGACACCGGATGATCTTGTTCGAAGCGCAATGCTTTGCCCTCCTCATCGACCGTCACTCTGATAACTTCACCGCGCTTGATCTCACCAGAAAGGATGGCTTCGGCGAGGGAATCTTCGAGGTATTTCTCCACCGCGCGTCGGAGCGGGCGGGCACCGTATTTCTCGTCGTAGCCCTTATCAATGAGGAACTCCTTCACTTCTTTGGAGAACTCAAAGACAAGTTCGCGCTCTTTCAGGCGATTGGAAACATTGCGCAATTCCAGGTCGACGATTTGGTGCATGTCTTCCCGGGCCAGCGACTTGAAGATGACAAGGTCATTCAGACGGTTGAGGAACTCTGGCTTGAAGACACGCTTGGTCTCGTCGAGTATCTTCTCACGGATCTTCTCATACTCATTCTCGGCATTGCTCTCGATGCCGAAGCCCATTGACGTATTGCGCTGCAAAATGTCCGCGCCGACATTGGACGTCATAATCAGGATCGTGTTTCGGAAGTCGATCTTACGACCAAGACTGTCAGTGAGGCGACCTTCTTCGAGAACTTGGAGGAGAAGTTGGACGACATCCGGGTGCGCCTTTTCGATTTCGTCGAAGAGCACGACCGAGTACGGCTTACGACGGACGGCCTCAGTGAGCTGACCACCCTCTTCGTAGCCGACATACCCAGGAGGCGAGCCAACAAGGCGGGAGACGGCAAACTTCTCCATGTATTCGGACATATCGATTTGGATAATGGCATCCTTATCGCCAAACATCTCTTCTGCCAGGACCTTGGCGAGGAGCGTCTTACCGACACCGGTGGGCCCGAGGAACATAAAGGAACCAATTGGACGTTTGGGATCCTTCAGGTCTGCGCGCGAACGACGAAGCGCTTTGCAAATAACTTCGGTGGCGATGGTCTGGCCGATGACTTCGCGCTGGAGTTCGGACTCTAGCTTGAGAAGTTTTTTGCTCTCGGCCTCTTCCATCTTAGAGAGGGGGATCCCGGTCCAGGCAGCGACGACTTGAAGCATCTCCTCTTCGTCGACGACGAGACGATTCTCCTCGCGGGTCTTCTTCCACTTCTCAATAAAATCGGCCTGCTTTTTACGGAGTTGCTTTTCTTCGTCACGGTATTTGGCCGCGCCTTCGAAGTGTTGCTTGGCAATGGCATCCTCTTTCTTGGCACAGACCTCTTCGATGCCAGCGTTCATGGCCTCAATCTCAGGCGGCTGCTTGAGCGACTCGATGCGTGCTCGGGCACCCGCCTCATCAAGAATATCAATGGCTTTATCCGGCAAGAAGCGCGCGGTGATGTAGCGCTCGGAGAGTTTGGCGGCAGCCTCAAGCGCGCTGTCGGTAAAGGTAACCTTGTGGTGATCTTCGTATTTGCCGCGAATTCCTTTCAGGATGAGAATGGTGTCTTCGATCGAGGGCGCCTCGACTTTTACAGACTGGAAACGGCGATCGAGCGCGCTATCCTTCTCAATGTATTTGCGGTATTCGGCCAAGGTAGTCGCGCCGATGCACTGCAACTCCCCGCGGCTCAGAGCCGGCTTGAAAATATTCGAAGCGTCCATCGCGCCTTCTGCGGCACCGGCTCCTACGATGGTGTGGAGTTCATCGATAAAGATGATCACGTTCTTAGCACGGCGGATCTCGTCCATGACCGCTTTAATACGCTCTTCGAATTGACCGCGATACTTGGTGCCGGCAACCATGAGTGCCAAATCGAGCGTAATGACACGCTTATCAGCGAGTATCTCAGGGACGATGCCCGAGGCAATTTCCTGAGCGAGGCCTTCGACAATGGCAGTCTTACCGACGCCAGCTTCACCAATGAGCACAGGGTTATTCTTCGTGCGGCGGCAGAGAATCTGAACGACACGCCGGATTTCATGCGCACGGCCGATGACAGGGTCCAGTTCCCCCTTCTTGGCCAGCTCCGTCAGGTCGCGACCAAAAGCCTTAAGGGCAGGTGTTTTGCTGTCTTTTTTATCATCGGAAGCTCCGGACTTACCGGCTGCTGTGGCTTCTTCCGATTCGCCAGAGAAATTGGGGTCTAACTCCGCCAGGATTTCGTTGCGGCAGCGCTCGATATCCACATCCAGGGATTTGAGAACACGAGCAGCCACCCCCTCGCCTTCGCGGAGTAGGCCGAGCAGGATGTGCTCCGTACCGACATAGGAATGATTGAGGGCTTTGGCCTCTTTACCAGCTAGTGCTAGGACCTTTTTGACGCGGGGCGTATAAGGAATATTGCCCGAGGGTTTGCTCTCAGGGCCGGTGCCGACTTGCTTCTCCACAGCCGAGCGAACGGTCTGCAGATCGAGCCCCATTTTTTGGAGAACGTTGACCGCCACGCCCTGGCCCAGATTGATCAAACCGAGCAACAAGTGTTCGGTCCCGACATAGTTGTGGTGGAAACGGTCTGCCTCTTTGCGGGAGAGAGCCAATACTTGCTGTGCGCGGGGGGTAAAGTTATTCATAGGTTCCATATAAATCAGTTAGTAGTAATATCTACTCGATGACGTTGACCTTGTCAAAATTCAGAGACGGTAATCGGGCAAATTCTTCACGCACTTTATCCGCACGGCACAAGTCACGCGCATCTGGCTCAATCCCCTCGCCAGCGGCGTGTTGAATGTGGCCAGGCTGACACTCGATAAAGAGGCGATCCACTTCTGATCGGTTCACCTCAGGCAACATCTCAAAATCGACCGCCAAACGTACGAGTGACAGTAAGTTCATGGCCTCATTGGAGTTAAGAACGTGGGCGTTTTGTAGGGTACCAAAGGCCCGTCCAATCTGATCGAGTAGGCGGGCGCGGTTTTGCTCGAGGTATTTGAAGCGCGCGTTGATTTCGTGGTCGATGATCGTCTTAAAAACACTGCCTAGACGCGACATGATCTCCTCTTCACTTTCACCGAGGGTCTGCTGATTGGATATCTGAAACACATGGCCTGTCGCGTCAGAGCCTTCGCCGAAGAGGCCACGCACGGTGATACCAAGTTGGTTGACCGCGCGGATTACTTTATCCATGTGCTCGGAGATGACGAGGCCGGGCAGGTGCATCATCACCGATGCGCGTAATGCGGTGCCCAGATTGGTCGGGCAGGCGGTCAAATAGCCGAACTCCTGGGAAAAGGCGACGTCGAGCCCATCTTCCAGGCTTGAATCAAAGCGGTCAATCTGCTTCCAGACAGAACGCAGATTGAAACCCGTCTTCATAAACTGAATACGGAGGTGGTCCTCCTCGTTGATCATCACTGAACAAGTCTGATCTTTATTGATAAAAACACCCGAACCCGACTCGGCCTCGCAGAGTTCACGACTGATGAGATGGCGTTCTACGAGGACTTGCTTTTCGAGTTCGGACAATTCGGCCGTATCAAAAAATGAACCTTGCTTCATCTGCGGCAGTTCGGCGATGCGGTCGACGCACTTGGTCAAAACGTCACTCCGCTGTGACTTACTGGCACGCCCAGGGAAAGGAGTGTCCACTAGGTTGCGAGCGAGTCGGACGCGTGTACTGAGAACGACCGGAGAGCCATTCTTCGCGCTTTGAGTGAGCTCGGCCTTGTTGGAATGAATCAGGGATTCGATCATGAGTGCACCGCCTCCGAATCGGCTGATTTCTTAATCGCTTGGATTTGGTCGCGATACTTCGCAGCATCTTCATAGGCCTCTTCAGAGATAGCACGCTCTAGGGCATTTTTGAGTGTTTGGAGCTCGGCCGCTGCGGACTGGCGGCTGAGGGCAACCTGAGGAACCTTGCCTTTGTGCAGGGTGCCGGCATGCATGTCTTCCAGCACAGGTCGGAGCAGCGGGATAAAGTGTAGGTAACAGGTTGCGCAGCCGAGGCGACCTGTACGACGGAAATCTGCTGAAGTCAGCCCGCAGCTGGGACAAGTTATTTGAGGTTCCCCACCCTCTGGTATCAAATTGGTCTTCGTCAACAAGTCAGCAAGGGAGAAGCCCTCTGGATCGGTCACGCCTTTTGCCTGAGCACAAGACTCGCACAAATCGACTTTAATAATCTTATTATTGACGATCTGAGTCAGATGAACGGTCGCGGGGTTGTTGCAATGACTGCACTTGAGGTTTTCGGCCATAATTATAGAATATTGGTGCGCGCCGGAATCGCAAAGCTAAAGCGCGTATTATCGCGCAGAAGATGCATATATTTGGCAGCTTTCATGAGATTTTGACAAGAATTTGCAGAAATTGTGCCAAACTCGTAGCTGCCCTGAACCCTCCCCTGGAAAAGAAAGAGCTTGGCGGTGCCGCATGGCTCCAAACCCACTAAAGCTTCGTGCCATCCACACAGACGCGTCGGCGGAAGGCTTCGAGGAACTTTGCCGTGATTTTACCCGGTTTGCCGTCACCGATCCTACGCGCATCGACCTCGACGATCGGGACGATCTCGGCAGCGGTGCCAGTTAGAAACAGCTCGTCAGCCACCCAGACATCGTAGCGCGTCATATTCGCCTCGCGCCAGGGAATGCCCAGCTCGTCGGCGATCTCCAGAGCGGTGTCGCGGGTGATCCCCTTCAGCGCACCTGCACTGGCGGAAGGAGTGATCAACTCACCCTTGTGAATGACGAAGACATTATCCCCAGTACATTCCGCGACGTAGCCTTGATCATTGAGCATGATCGCCTCGTGATAGCCGAGGTGCTGCGCTTCAATCTTTGCTAAGATGTTATTCAAATAGTTGAGAGACTTAACCGTGGGCGGCAAAGCGGCCGGGTTGCAACGACGAGTGGGAACGGTAATGATCGCCAAGCCCTTGTCGTAGAACTCAGGCGGATAGAGCTGAATCTTATCGGCAATCACGATGAGTTGGGGCGTATCACAATTTTTGATCGATAGCCCGAGGCTACCCACCCCACGTGTGACGACCAAACGAATATAGCCGTCTTTCAGGCCATTTGCGCGACATGTATCGCACACCGCGTCGGATATCTCCTGCCGCGACCAAGGCATCTTAAGCATGATCGCCTTAGCCGAATACTCTAGGCGCTCCAAGTGCGCCTCCAGTTTAAAGACGCAGCCGTCATACAGGCGAATTCCCTCAAATATGCCGTCTCCGTAGAGCAAACCGTGATCGAACACAGAGACCTTGGCCTCAGAGGCATCGACTAATTGATCATTTAAGTAAATCTTCATAAAGTCCGCGATATTGTGTGCCTAAATACTTTTGTCTAGTCCGCATGTAAAATTCCGGGGAGGATCGATTCAATCGGATTCAATCCTATTTCCTATTAGCTGAGTGGCGATGGCAACAGGCAATAAACAAGCAATAAACAGGCAAAAGAAAGCGCCGTCTCCCGAAAGAGACGACGCACAACAAACAACAAACTTAGAAAAACTACAAATCGTATATTGTTATAGACGTAGAATCGCCTCCTGCGTTCAAATTTCAGGACGTTTTTTTCAAGATTTGTATTCGAAAAATTTAAGTTGCTGCACAAGAGTTACTTAGAGCTCAATCTTTTTTCTACAATTTCCTGCATATCTTGGGCGTCTTCCCAATCACTCAAGTAAATAGTCAGCGCATGCAGATATTGATGGGGTGACTCATTATAGAGCAGCGCTTCGAAGAGAAGACCGAGCGAATGTGCGGGGTTGTAATAGGCAGGGTTAATCCGCGCCATGCGCACGCGCAGGATATCATAACGAGCCTGCACCCATTCGCGAATCTCGGGTCGGTTCCGCTGCGTCCAAACCGTGCGAAGGTTAAGCCTGAGCTCCTCGGATTCGAGCTGCAGCGGGCTGTTAAATTGGGCCAGTGATGCAAGCCACACGCGAGAAGCCTCCATCGTCTCAACCGCTTCATATCGACGGTCGAGCATCGAATTCATGCCCGCACGCCACCAAGTTTCGAGGGCTACAGGCTCCGCTGTCGGTTCTACCGACTGTATGACTGAAGTCAGTGCGTCTTCCACATCGATCCCCGCGACGGCTTGTTGAAAGAGGCTGCGCAGAATGCGACGATCGATGCCTTCCGATTTTATCAGATTGAGTAGCCAGTGGGCGGCATTAAAGTCCACGGCGTTGGAGTGGGCAACAGGCGGAGTCCTCAAACTAGATTCGAGGACGACCGTTAATGCAGGCACCTCCTGCCCCCGAGTGCCATTGATCAAGTCGACCATCTCAGCCGGACGCAGCCCCAAATAAACCTCCAGGGTAAGCGCCTCAACAGGCCATGAGCGAAGCATAGTAGCGGCCTCATGCCCATGATTATAGAGTGCGTATTGTGTTAAGAGAGCTTCGCACAAGGCACGACAAGTGAGCTCCAGCGTCATTGAGTCTTCCCAGCGTATGTCCAGCTCGACCATGCCACGCTGCTCGATTCGAATACGGTAGTCGCCTTCGAAGTTCGCATGCGGTTCGGGGCGAAGACTGACTAAAATCGGCCGAGGGAAGGCGATCCCCTCTCGTTCCAAGTAGCGTTCCGCTATCTCAGCCGTGAAGAGGCTTAGATCATGGACAAAGGTAACCGAGCGCAGGTGAAAGCCGACGACTTCAAAATAGTCGTTGCTCCTCGACCGGAGCGACGATTCAGCCCGCAGAACAGAAGCCCCAGTCATCCATATGGCTAAGCACAGAATGAGCAATCTACCTACGTAAGCACAGTGCATAGAGTCAGGCTAGGGAAACTTGAGGACCAGCTCACCGCCGGCAAGCTCGATCGAATCAGCACGAGCCAAGGCATCCGAGAGGATCGAATACTCCTCAGTGGACTGGTAGCCTTGCAAGAGGGTCTCGAAAATTTTACTGCCCAATATGTTGGGAAAAGGCACTCGAGCATTATTGACCTGGGTTTTTTCGAATTTAAGGCCTGAAGGCTCGATCGAACAACGCGCAGAAACAGTGAACTCACTCGCGCTGCCGTAGCACGAAATCTTATTTGGTAGATTGAGATACAAACTGCCAGACGGCGTGATTGCGATATTGGGTGCGCCAGGTACGATCAATATGCTAGGTTTCTCTTCGCCCACGGGCGTGGTGCTCGGACGAAACTTCGCCGAGAGCCAGGCATTCATCTCCCCCTCGGCAAATTTAACAGTCTGTGCGCCTTTCGTAGTTAATTGCGCCCGTTTGAGCTCCCACGTTCGCGTTTTCAGAACCGACCCCTCGATATAGTAGGCATCCCCCGGCTTCGACTCAGGAATAGGCTCTGCGCGCGCTGCCAACATAGTCGCATACGCCTCTTGACTGGAAAAAGCCTGGGCCGGAAAGGACAGCATGTAGGCAAAGCCCAGAGTAGCGCCGAAGAGCGCCATCATTGTCGCGTAGAAATAAAGGCCTAGTTCGCTGGGTGATTTCCCCGGTTTCAGTGACATGTTTATAGAGTGTCGTTTAAATTATTTAGATACGGTCCTCTGTTGCTCGATGCTTCGGTACCGCAAACTTGTATAGGTGATCAGTATGAGGAACCCGCCGAAAAACGAGAAACCATAGAGTGGCAGAAGCCAGACCATGGCTCCTAGAACAACAAAGGAAGGAATCACTAATCGGGGTAGCTCCATCCAAGTCATTCGCACAATCAGGCCTACATTGAGCAGGTCGTTAAAATCTTTGCGCGTATTATAACGGTAAAGTGCCGAGACAAATAGGACATTAGACATCAAGATAGCGGTCAGATAGAAAACATTCGAAAGCGCACCGAGACCCATCAGAGCCAATAACCAGGTGATCCCCGCCGCAAGCATCAGCGGGAGCAGCCAATAAAGGAGCCAGACCGCCCCAAAACGAAGGCCATCCATGAAGAGCCCCGACCAGTCGACCCAAGGCGGCAAAACCGGGCTCCCCGACGTACGCACGGCGCGAGACATCCGGTAGAGATAGCCAAAGGCGAAGACATTCACAATCGGCACGAAAGAGAGCAGACCGCCGATTAACCATTGCACCCAAAACCCGTTCAATTTGATCAGGCGATTAAAAACTTCTTCAAATATTGGCGTTTCCTTCATAAAAAGTATACTGCAGTCTATCGCAGTGAATTCCGTATTAAAAGAAAAATTGGAGCAGTATCGTGGCCGTGTCGAGCGAGGCATCGACCAGCTTCTACCTGCCGCGGATACTCGCCCGGCTAAGTTACACGCCGCCATGCGCTACTCATTGGAAGCGGGTGGCAAACGTATCCGCCCCGCCCTGCTCTTCGCCGCCAGTGAGCTGTTCCCCGCTTACGCTGACCCGATCGCCGCCGCCGTCGCCATCGAGTGCTTGCATACCTACACGCTGATCCACGACGATCTACCTTCGATTGATGACAGCGATCTGCGCCGTGGGCGCCCCAGTTGCCACGTGCAATTCGACGAGGCCACTGCTGTGTTGGCTGGCGACGCACTCCTCACCTATGCCTTCCAACTACTAGCGCAGGCCTACCGAGACGAACCAGCACTCGCCGTCTGCCTCATCGCCGACCTTTCCGATGCCAGCGGCAGCAAGCGCCTCATCGGCGGACAACAGGAAGACATCGAGAATGAAGGTCGCCCCATCGACGCCGACATCCTACACTACATCCACGAAAACAAGACGGCCGCCCTCCTGACCGCCGCGCTCACGATGGGGCTCGCGTTCTGCCAGCCGACCGATGCCCAAGTCGAGCTCATGCAAAGCACTGGCTATCATCTCGGCCTCGCCTTCCAGATCGTCGACGACATACTGGATGCCACCTCAGACCCTGGAACAATGGGCAAACCAGTCGGCAACGACGCCGCCGCCGAAAAGTCTACCTATGTCGCACTCCATGGCATCGAAGGCGCCCGCACCGAAGCCAAGCACCATACCCAGACCGCCATCGATGCCCTCGAGACACTCGGCGGCAACAACTCTCTACTCATTGAACTCGTGCGCGAACTGGAAACTCGAATCAACTGACATGGCCGAAATAGGACGCTACAACATTCTCACCGTGCTCGAAATGAGCGACCACGGGCTCTACCTCGACGGTGGTGCGCATGACAAAATACTCATGCCTAAGCGCTACATCACGCCGGAGATGAAAGTCGGCGCGGAGGTGGAAGTCTTCGTTTACAATGACTCGGAAGACCGGCTCGTTGCCACGACAGAAAAGCCCCTCGCTCAAGCTGGCGAATTTGCCTACCTCGAAGTCGTCAGTGTGAACCCCAACGCCGGCGCCTTCCTCGACTGGGGCCTGAGCAAAGACCTCCTGCTACCCTACCGCGAGCAAGGCAACATCCACTTCACTGAAGGCGACGGTGCCATCGTGGCCGTTTACGTCGACGAATATACCAATCGCGTAGTTGCTTCGACCCGCTTGCACAACCACCTCCCCCGCGAAAGACCACCCTACGAGCCCAACGACTCGGTAGAGGTACTCATCTACGGCGACTCACCCCTCGGCTTCAAGGCAATCATCGACAAACGCTACCGCGGCCTCCTCTACCACGAGGAGACCTCGGACCAGCTCGAACCCGGCGACCAGTTCACCGGCTATATCAAGAAAGTGCACAACGACGGCAAGATCGACCTCCGCCGCGACCCCTCGGGCTACGGCCGCGTAGAGGGCGTCAGTCAAGTCATCCTCGACCAACTGGAAGCCGCCGGCGGTGCGCTGCCCTTTAATGACAAAAGCAGCCCCGAAGACATCCGCACCACCTTCGACACAAGCAAGAAGGCTTTTAAACAAGCCATCGGAAAGCTCTACAAGCAACGCCGTATCCTGATTACGGATACGGGAATTGAGCTAATTGTCGCTAACTAGCGCCGTAATCCGTAGTGGCGACTTTAGTCGCCATCAAGTCGTAGCGCCCCCAGACTGCAATATGGCAGCTATAGCAGCCACTACAAATTATGCTCCTACCGAGTCCAAAAAATCGTTTTAGTAGAGTCGAGGAGCGAGAATCGGAATGCGCGCTGGAGCTTCAATCTACGCGGAACGCCAATGCGCAATACGGGCGGCGACTTGCTTCGGCCCGGGCATGCCGGGCTTGTCGCGGGCGGCCAGCGCCTTTTCTAGGTCAAAGGCCTGAATCCAGTCTTCGCTTAGAGCTTCGTGGATTTTGCAGACCTCCGTGAAGGGTAATTGATTCAGTGGTGTCTCCAACTCTTCAGACAGAGCGACTAAGGCGCCCACCACGTGGTGAGCTTCGCGGAAAGGCACCCCCTTGTTAACGAGATAATCGACGACATCGGTGGCTAGGAGGGCGGGATCGGCGACGGCGGCGGCGCAACGCGCCGCATCGGCTCGGACGCCGGGCAGGCAGGCGGCCACACAATCGAGCATCAGCTTCGTCTGGTCAAAGCTGTCAAAGACTGGCGGCTTGTCTTCCTGCAGGTCGCGATTATAGGTCAGCGGCAGGCCTTTGACCATAGTCAACAGCATCTGCAGATTACCCGTAAGACGAGCCGACTTACCACGGATCAATTCGAAGGCATCCGGATTCTTCTTCTGCGGCATCAGGCTGGAACCGGTGGTAAAGGCGTCTGGCAATTTCACGAAGCCGAACTCGGCGCTACTCCAGAGAATAAAGTCCTCGGAGAGGCGCGAGAGGTGCACACCAACTGCTGCGCAGGCGGAGGCGAATTCGATAAAGCTGTCACGATCACTCACCGCATCCATACTGTTTTGCGTGACTTGTGGATTACCGGCGGCATCGACAAAGCCGAGCTCTCGAGCCACGAACTCCCGATCGATCGGGAGCGTCGTGCCAGCGATCGCGCCGGAGCCGAGCGGGCAGACATTGGCCTGCGCCTTGACCGCCGCGATGCGCGTGCGGTCACGCGCGAACATCTCGACATAGGCAAGCAGGTGGTGCGCCATAGAAACGGGCTGGGCGCGTTGCAAATGCGTGTAGCCGGGGATAATCACACGCTGCGTCTGGTCCGCAAGTTCGACGAGGGCAGCGATGACCGCGGCGAGCGAAGCGTCGAGCACTGCGCAGGCATGTTTAAACCAAAGACGCACGTCGGTGGCCACTTGGTCGTTGCGGCTGCGGGCCGTATGCAACTTGGCCGCGGCAGGAACGGCTTGGGTCAGCGCCTGCTCGATGTTCATGTGCACATCTTCGAGCGCGGGATCCCAGTTGAATGCGCCCGCCTCGACTTGGGCACGTATGACATCCAAGCCCGCTTGGATCGCGTCGCGCTCCTCGGCAGTAAGGATGCCGACGTGGGCGAGCATCGCAGCCTGCGCCTTGCTACCTTGGATATCAAAGGGGGCAAGCCGTTGATCAAAAGATACGGATTCACCGATGCGGAGCATCAAATCGGCAGGGCCTTCGGAGAAGCGTCCACCCCACGTTGCTTGTTTTTTTCCATCTGCCATAGCTGAGAGAATTTGCGCTCCGCTCGCTTTGGCAAATCTAATCCGAAATCTGGAAGCATTGTCCCTATCGCTTTTTCAGCTAAGCGCTACGCCTTTAAATACTGTTTCTGTAATTCTTCGACCACAGATGGATCGGCCAGAGTGGTCGTGTTACCAAGTTCTTTCCCCTCGGCAATATCGCGTAAAAGGCGGCGCATGATCTTGCCCGATCGTGTCTTGGGGAGATCTGAAGAAAAAAGGATCCGCTCTGGACGTGCAAATTTGCCGATCCCCTTATCAATCATCGAGATCAATTCCTGACGCAATGGCTCATCATGAGCACGGCCATCAATCACAGTAACAAAAGCAATGAGGCCTTGCCCCTTGATCTCATGCGGGATACCGACAACAGCCGACTCGGCCACGTCCTGATGCTCGACGAAGACACTCTCCAGCTCGGCGGTGCCGATACGGTGTCCGGACACATTAACCACGTCATCGACGCGCCCGAGGATCCAAATATAGCCATCCTCATCGCGGCGGGCACCATCCCCTGGGAAGTAATATTTACCATCCCACTTGCACCAATACGTGTCTTGGTAACGTTGCGGATCTCCGTAGATTCCACGCAGCATACCTGGCCAAGGTTTTTTGATCGCCAAAATGCCCGCTTCGACTTCCTCCCCCTCGTCCGTCAGGATCACTGGCTCCACACCGAAGAAGGGAACCGTCGCACAACCGGGTTTGGTGGCTGTGGCACCCGGCATAGGAGTGAGCATGTGGCCGCCGGTTTCAGTTTGCCACCAGGTGTCGACGATCGGGCAGCGCTCGCTGCCGATCATCTTGTGATACCAAATCCAAGCCTCGGGGTTGATCGGCTCACCAACCGTGCCCAGTAGGCGGAGCGAGGAGAGGTCTTTGTTCGTCACCCAGTTATCGCCCCACTTCATGAAGGCGCGGATCGCAGTCGGTGCGGTGTAGAAGATGGAAACTTTGTATTTTTCAATGATCTCCCAGAAGCGCCCTTCGTCCGGGTGATTTGGCGCACCTTCGTAGATCACTTGCGAGACGCCGTTCTGCATGATGCCGTAAACAATATACGTGTGTCCAGTGATCCACCCTACATCCGCAGTGCACCAATACACATCGTCGTTCTTGAGGTCGAAAATATACTTGGAAGTCAAGTAGCTGTAGACCTGATAACCGGCGGTTGTGTGCATGATGCCCTTGGGCTTGCCCGTAGTGCCGCTCGTATAGAGAAGGAAAAGCAAGTCCTCCGCCTCCATTTCTTCGGCCGGACACACATCACTCACGTCGGCGACTAAGTCATGATACCAAGCATCGCGCCCCGCTTGCATAGGACAATCGACCGGGTGGTCATCCCCCCGTTTGACCACGATCACATCTTTCACGCAGGCGCAATCAGCCACGCCTTCGTCGACGATCTTTTTCAGTTCAAGCATCTTGCCACGCCGGTAACCTCCGTCACCCGTGATCACCATCCGCGTTTCGCTATCGAGCACGCGGTCTCGAATCGAATCGGCCGAGAAACCGGCAAAAATAACCGTATGCACGGCTCCGATACGGGCACAGGCCAGAACCGAAATCGCCAACTCTGGGACCATGGGCAGGTAGATCGCAACACGCTCGCCCTTTTTGACCCCACGGGCCTTCATTGCATTGGCGAAGCGGCAAACTTCGAGATGTAGCTGCGCGTAGCTGATATCACGGGTGTCACCTGGCTCACCCTCCCAGTGGATGGCGATCTTATCCCCCTTACCCGCTTCGATGTGTCGATCGAGGCAATTATACGAGAGATTCGTGCGGCTACCGTCGAACCACTTAAAAAACGGAGCGTCTGAAGTATCCAGCACACTGTCCCACTTGTTGAACCAGTGGAGATCTTCGGCAGCTTCTGCCCAGAAAGTCTCGGGATCCTGAATACTTTTACTGTAAAGTGCTTTATAGGCATCTTCTCCGCTAATATGGGCGCGTTTTACGAATGCAGAAGCCGGTGGAAATTTGCGGTGCTCGTGAGAGACCGACTCCATTGAGGAATGATCAGTAGTCATTGTATTTGTAGGGGGGAGAGGTAATAGAACCTGATTGATGAATTAAGTGGAACTAATAAAAACAAGGCAATTATCCCGAAAAATTAGGTCAATGACATTTCCCAGAAAACTGACATCAGGAAGCAGCTGAAAGCAGTTGACAAGGACTCTGGGGGAAACCTACATGAACCCTTTACGCGCGTCTGGGGACGCGTTTCTTGATAATGGAAAACTTCGCAGATCAATGCCTCGACATGGCCCAATCCATCTTGGGTCACAACTTAGAATCAATCACCGAACAGGGCACAATCACTCCTGTCGCCGGAGAACACAGCCGCTTGGACGAACCGGGACATGCTGCGCTTGCCATTGGCGAGTATTATCGGGCGACCAACGAGACGACCCTAGGTGAATACGATTTGATCGACCTCTCCGCCCGCACCGTGACCGCGCAGGCATTCTGCCCCGAAGAGATGGAAAACGGCCTAGCCTATGCAGCGCTCGGCCTCCTCTCCTTCAGCCCGTCAAAGGACCGCAATCCAGTCTGGGAGCGCCTCATGGACCCGACCCGGGAACAACTCGACAAGCTCCTCCTGGAGCGCAGTGACTACCAGAACCATTATCAAGCCTTCAACATCGCCAAGGCTGTGACCCGCTTCAGCCTGGGTCTCTCCAAGAAGGACGAGACTGGCCGGCTGATCGACCGTTTCCTCGAGCGTATCGACAGCCACTCTTCTACCGGCTATATCGACGATGCCGCTGGCGACGAAGCTCGCCTCGGTGGCAGTTTCGACATCTACGGAGTGCTTAGTTTTGTTTTCATTCGCCAAGCCTTACAGCTCCACGCCAACTTACACCTGCGCGAGCGTAAACTCCCCAGCCTCCGCTCGTACTCGGAGAAGTATCTTAAACTGATCCCGGACCTAGCCCGCCAAGACGGCATTGGCTGGGCCTACGGTCGCTCGCTCGGTGCCTACGGTCAGATGCACTGCATCAGCCTAACCTTGCAAGCCCTTCGCGACGGATGGGTGCCCGCCAACCAGCGCGACCTCTATGTCGATGCGGTGCGCCGCCTCTTCATGAATTTCTTCGTCACCTACCTCGACCAGGAGCACGGCTACTTGGTCATCCGCGACGAAGAGCGTAACACCGTGCCTTACCACAGCACACGCATGGCCAACTTCGACGCGGCCCGCTACCTTTGCCAGTGGTCGCGCCTCGCCCGCTCCGCCGGCGGCGATGCCGCACCCTCGGCACCCGTTCCAGCCCGCAAGGTCGCTCGCTATGTCAGCTTCGATAAGTCGCATCGTAAGGAGCAAGGTCTCTTCGTCTACCAGGACCCTGATTCGGGACTCGCCGTACAATTACCTCTGATTGGTTCGAGCAAGCTGGGCAAAGGCACTTCCGACTACCTAGCCTTCCCCCACTCTCCTGGCATCTTCGACTGGCCGGTGGATACATATCTGCCCATCATGCAGCCCGAACTTACCTTCGGCGACAAAGTCATCGTACCTTCTTTCTATGGCAAAAACTGCACCACTAGCATGGGTCTGCGCAACGCGCTAAATTTTAAATACGACCAACCGGAACTTATTACCAAAGACGAAGAACTGGTCAACGGGCTCGGCAGCTGCAAGGTCACATGGACTTTTCTTAAAGGGAAGATCAGCTGTGAGTTCGCCTTCAGCGTAAAACAACAAGTCACGCTCGACAAGATGCGCTACGTCCTTGGCATCGCCGCACCACATAGCCGCTACCGTGTCGCCACCGCCTTCACTCTGGGCGAAAGCGGCCACCGCACTGAAGTCATTAAAGACGACTTCCAAGCCGAATGGAAAGAGCTCGAAGTCGTCAGCGACGACCCCACATACCGCACTTATTACGGTAACATGCACTACCTGCAAATCCTGCAACGCGACCGCCCGCTCGTCATGCGCCCCGGCACACAATACCGCCTCGCGCTCTCCTTCGAGCCCGACATCGCGTTTGCGGATGAATAATAGCGAATGAATGATGGCGGATAGCGAATAATCCCAAATCAGCTATGCGCCATTCGCTGTTCGTCATTCGCCATTAACAACTATGTTGTCTGTCCGCATCATCCCTTGCCTCGACGTCCATAACGGACGTGTGGTCAAAGGTGTCAATTTCGTCAATCTGATCGACGCGGGTGACCCCGTGGAACAAGCCAAAGCCTACCAGCAGCAAGGGGCCGACGAACTCGTCTTCCTTGACATCACCGCGTCGAGCGACGAGCGCAACACCATGATCGACGTGGTCGAACGCACCGCATCCGAGTGCTTCATGCCGCTCACCGTCGGCGGCGGCCTGCGCACGGTCGAGGACATCCGTGCCATGCTCAACGCAGGGGCCGATAAAGTCAGCCTCAACACCGCCGCCATCCTCAACCCGGATCTGATCCAAGAGTCCGCGGCCCGCTTCGGCAACCAATGCATCGTCGTCGCGATCGACGCCAAGCGCGTGCCTGGGGAAGACGGCAAATGGGAGGTCTACACACACGGCGGCCGCAAGCCCACTGGCCTCGATGCGGTCGAATGGGCGCGGACAGTCGTGGCCCTCGGCGCCGGCGAAATCCTCCTGACCAGCATGGACTCCGACGGCACCCAAGCCGGCTTCGACAACGCCCTCAACCGGGCTGTGAGCGAAGCCGTCGAAGTGCCCGTCATCGCTTCCGGCGGTGCCGGCACCCTCGACCACCTGGCCGACGCTATTATAAAGGGCAAAACGAGCGCTGTCCTCGCCGCCTCCATTTTCCACTTCGGAACCTTCACCATCCAACAAGCCAAAGAGCACCTCCAATCAAAGGGACTGCCGGTTCGGCTGTGAGCTACCGAATCCGGCTCAGGACAAGCCTTTGCAAAGTGTGTTCATCATGATTCATCTGTGATCACAAAACCATCACTCTCGTCGATCGTTTGAGTATGTATCAAACCCGCGCCAGCGGGGTCGAAGACCCAACTGATTTATAGACCTTTGGTGTTCGGGATGTCAATCGACACATCCCGTTTATTAATAACTGACAATCTCCGGATTTGTCGTTGTCCTAAGTGACGATGATTTTACAGCCTACGCCATCGAAGGAAAATTTTCACAGGATCCCATAGGCGCGCCAGTCGTCACTCGGTAAGTCTACGTTCTGAGGTTGCACACACATCCTTCACCGAGCATTGAAGGAAAAATAAAACAAGAATGAATTGCCTTTCATTCTTCCAGTAAGTCGCAGACTATACTTTTACCTAGATAATTTCACTAAGATACATCTAAACCGACGCCTAGCATGCCAGATATTAGCCGCTACCTTGACGCTGCCATCTTAAAAGCCGAACTCACCGAAGCCGAAGTAATTGAGGCGCTGGATACCTGCATCCAGCTCAATGCCTTCAGTGTTTGCGTGCGGCCTTGTGACATCGAGCTGGCTCAACGACGTTGCCAAGGGACCGATACGGCGGTCTGCGTCGTATTGGGCTTCCCGCACGGTGTTCAACTACCCGAGTCCAAGGTCGACGAGGCGCGCCGCTACATTGGGCGTGGCGTCGATGAAATCGACATGGTGGCCAACTACGGCTGGATTAAGTCAGGCAAGTGGGACGCGGTTGAAGCCGATGTGGCTGGCGTGGCTCTGCTGACGAGAGCTGCTGGCGTCCCCATGAAAGTGATATTTGAAACGGCTCACCTCAACTCGGATCAAATCAAACAGATGGTTGAGGTCTGTATTCGGGCTGGCGCAGATTTTGTCAAAACTTCAACCGGCTTTAACGGCGAGGGTGCTCAAATAGAAGACGTTCAGACGATGCTCGATACCGCAGCCGGGCGGATCAAGGTTAAGCCCTCGGGCGGCATTCGCGACCGCGCGGATGCACAGCGCTTCGTCCATATGGGCGTGCACCGACTCGGGGTGGGCTGGACGTCCTGCCAGGCAATCTGCGAGGGCTCGGCGGCCGAGTCCGCAAGCGGCTACTGAACTTGACATGTTTCCGCACAAAAAGAAGAAAAAGGTCGATTATGAAGCGCTCAACTCTGCATTGATGCGTATACCGCGCATGAATGTGGAGGTTGCCCGCAATCTACTCGACATCGGCATTCGCGAAATCTATGAACTACAAGGGCGTGCCCCAGAGATTCTATTCGAAGAGGTCTGCCGTAAAAGCTCCCCAATTCCTGCTGACCGGATTCGCTATTTTCGCCTAGCGGTGTATTATGCAGAATGTGAGTCGCCTGAAATGTCCAAATTACATCCAGACGCATGGAACTAGTCGGCGCGACCGCCCACAAATAGATGATGACTTCTCAGGAAATTGAAATACCACGCGAGGTGCCTGTTATGACACTGAGTCAGACCGTGCTCTTCCCGCAGGCTATGATGCCGCTCTTTATCTTCGAGCCGCGCTACCGCGAAATGTTGAGCCATGTGCTGGAGCAAGACCGCATTTTCGCTGTAGCTGCACTGGACGAGGCGAAGGATGATGCGGAGGCATTTGAAACCCCCTGCTCGATCGCAAGTGTCGGTGTCGTCCGCGCCTGCAAGCAAAATTCGGATGGCACCTCAAACTTGATTCTGCAGGGCCTCGCACGTGTCGAGTTTGAGCGGATCGTCTGCGAGGAGCCTTACCGACGCGCTCGTATTCACCAAGTGATCAGTGAATCTGACGGTAGCGAAGGGACGCTATCCGCGATCCAACCTACCCTGCTTGCACTCCTGCAGACGCAAATGCGGCTCGGTGCCGACATCCCCAAAGAGGTGCTGCAATTTCTTTCCAACATACAAGAGCCGGAAAACGTGCTCGACTTGGCTATCTACACTCTCTGTCCGGCTGGGCGATTCAAACAGGAACTCTTGGAAACCCGCGGCATCCTGGCCCGCTTCGAAAAATTCGAACGTGCACTGCGCTCACAGATCGAAGGACTCAAACTCGACCGGAAGCTCAAGGGTGGACTCGGCGAGAATGGCATTGGAAAAAACTAAGCCGAGCTACGTGACATCTATCGATCCGGTTTCTCAAAAAAGAAACTGAGCAAGCCATGGTTGACCTCGATTGTATGGACATTGGCTAGACTAACGGTCTGTTCGCCTACACGCGTTTCGATCTCGTGAGCGAAAGGAAAACCCTCCACTTCCCGATAGTCGCGGTAGAGGGTCTGAAAGGCGATCCCACCCTCCGCATTCAACTCATCTCGGCGCAGAAGATACGCACTCTTCATATCCAAGTAGTAATGGCTGACCAAGTCTCCAGACTCACGCACCTCTATAACATATACACTCTTCCCCTCCCAGATACTGCGTTCGACTTGATTAATTTGAACCTGACTCTTTTCAAGAAGACGGAAGAGCGGACTGTCGAAACGTGCCATTTTCCTGAGAGAGTCATACTCCGATCCATTGAGAGATTTAATCATAACCTCACCATTTGTCTCAACGCGTATCCAACCTGATGAACCATTAAAGCCAGTAATCACCCTATTTGCACCATTCGAAATACGGTAACGCATAGAGTAAGGACGTTTTTGATACACCAGAAAGGCATAATTCTGCCCATTCTGCTCGATCGTGCCTTCGATGCTGAGCGACGAGAGCGCCTCAGCATCCCTGAATCCACCATAGGTCTCAATATAACGCTGCAAGATGCGCTGCAACGAATATGCATCGCTCTGCGCATACCCGAAGGCAGGGAGCAGACAAAGGATACAAAATAAATTAAAGACTTTACAGTTCATGATTCCATATCGACTTCACGACACTCGAATGGCAAGCCTATCGTCATCCGCAGAAGCGTAGAAGGAAAGATTGTCAGCCTGCTGAATCATCGCCAACTATCTACAGCATGACCTACGAAATTATAAGTGAATGGCTCCAAAAACTGCACATCGCACCAAGTTTAGCTCACCTGCTTGGACTACTGGGGGCTGGCCTCTACCTCTTCATTCTTGCTTGGCTGGCCAACTTAGTAGCCAAACGCTTGATCACCTACGTCATCCATCCGATTATAGGGAAAACATCCATCCAATGGGATGACCTCCTAGTCCGGCACAATGTGATCGTGCGTTTCTCTCATATCGTGCCGGTAGCGATTATTCACTTTTTCGCCCCCACTCTCTTCGATGGCTTGACCGATATTATGAATGTGTTCCACGTCATCGTGAACACCTACCTGATCGTCATTATCCTGCTTGTGATCGATGGCATTCTTAATTTCACCAGAGCCGTCTGGGAGCGAAGTACGCTTGGTAAGCAGTATCCAGCCAAGAGCTTCATACAAGCCGCCAAGCTGATTATTAATCTGATTGGCTTCATCTTTATACTCTCGGCTGTTCTCGGCAAGTCACCACTCGTCTTCTTTTCCGGTCTCGGTGCGGTCACTGCAATTCTCCTTTTGATCTTCAAGGACGCTATTCTCGGCCTCGTAGCCGGCTTCCAGCTATCAGTGAATAACATGGTCATGGTCGGCGACTGGATCGAAATGCCGGCACGTGGAGCTGATGGTGATGTGATCGACGTCTCACTGACCACGGTTAAAGTGCAAAATTGGGATAAGACCATCACAACGATTCCGACCTACGCGCTGATTACGGATTCCTTTAAAAACTGGCGAGGCATGAGTGACGCCGGCGGACGGCGAATCAAGCGTCCACTCTACATCGACATGCGCACGATTCAGTTTGCCGATGAAGCAATGCTGGAACGCTTCAAGCGCATCCGTCTGCTCCGCCCATATTTAGAAGCGAAGCTCAATGAGATCCGAATGCACAACGACGGCATCGGCGAAGATCTCTCTGAGCTGATCAATGGTCGGCGCCTAACGAACGTGGGCACCTTCCGCGCCTACTGTGTGGCCTATCTACGCAATCACCCGAAAGCACGCCAGGATATGACACTCATCGTTCGCCAGCTCGCGCCTGGACCACAGGGGTTGCCAATCGAGATCTACGTTTTCAGTAACGACACCGCATGGGCACGCTACGAAGATATTCAGGGTGATATCTTTGACCACCTTCTCTCGGTTCTACCGGAATTTGGCCTCAGCGCCTACCAGGCTCCCAGTGGTGCCGATTTGGAAAAGGCAGGTCTGGCGCTCAGGGGAGTCGAATAAGCGAGACCCGATTCACTAAATCTCGAAATCCTGCTTCTTCGCCTCACCCGCGCCACTCGGGATATGGATCTCGGCGACCATTTCCTGCACATAATCAGGAGCATCGGCGGTGAAGGCTTTAACCGTGAAGGCGACAGCAAAATTGATCAGCATGCCCACAAATCCGATGCCCTCCGGAGTGATACCAAAGAGCAGATGGTCGTCATGCCCACCGAGAAATTGAAAATAGACGATATAACCGATGGTGAAGCTGATGCCCGCGAGCATGCCGCTAATGGCACCCTGCTTGTTCATTTTAGTGGAGAAAATACCGATCAATAGGGTCGGAAAGAAAGACGAGGCGGCGAGCCCGAAGGCAAAAGCTACGGTTTTGGCGATAAAGGCCGAGGGCGGGTTGATGCCGAAATAAGCGGCCACCCCGAGCGCAACAAACGAGGCGGCGCGGGCGTAGTTGACCTCTTCGCGGTCGCTCAGGTCGGGCTTGATGATCTTCTTCATTAAGTCGTGCGAGATCGAAGTCGAGAGCACAAGAAGCAGGCCTGCAGCAGTCGAAAGGGCTGCCGCGATGCAACCAGCCATGAGTAAGGCGATGACCCACATCGGGAGTCCGGCCATATGGGGATTCGCCATAACCATGATGTCGTTGCCGAACCAGAGTTCGTTCGGATTGGAGTCGTCAGATTTGCTCGCCAGCAAACGCTCGCCTTGAGTGCCGATGCGTTGATACTCGGGCGCATCATAAGCTGGATAGACCGGGCTCTTACCTTGGAAAACAGAAAAAGTGCCTGCATCCGATTTGGCGGGGCCATAGTACTGAATGCGCCCGTCGCCGTTTTTATCGACCCAGGCCATCTGGCCGGTGGCTTCGAACTCCGTGAACCAGGAAGGGGCTTCGGTGTATGAAGTGTCGTGAAGTTTCTCGATCAAATTAACCCGCGAAAAGGCGCCGATGGTCGGTGCGGTCAGGTAGATCACGGCAATGAAACTAAGCGTCCATGCCGCCGATCGACGCACGGAACGGACATTTTTTACGGTAAAGAAACGCACGATGACGTGAGGTAAGCCCGCCGTCCCACACATAAGCGCGGCGGTGATACAAAACATATTGATCGTCGACATCTTACCCGATGTGTATTCCTGGAAGCCCAGCTCAAGATTGATATTGTTGAGCTTTTGCAGGAACGGCACGATCGGCTCGCTGGCAGTGTAGTCGCCGATCAAACCAAATTGCGGGAACACGTGTCCAGTCATGGCCATCGCGATATAGACTGCTGGAATGGTGTAGGCAAAGGCCATCACGCAGTACTGTGCCACCTGAGTGTAGGTGATGCCCTTCATCCCGCCGACCCCTGCGTAGGCGAAGACAATCGCCGCGCCAATCATCACTCCAAAGGGGATGCTGATACCAAAGAGCTGCGAGAAGACGACCCCGACTCCACGCATTTGCCCCATGATGTAGGTCATGCAGATGAAGATTGCACAAACCACAGCCACACCACGGGCCAGCTTCGAGTAATAACGGTCGCCGATAAAGTCGGGCACGGTGGCCTTACCAAACTTGCGGAGATACGGCACCATCAAAACAGTGAGCAGCACAAAACCGCCCGTCCACCCCATTAGGAAACGAGAGGCATCATAACCGCTGATCGCAACTGTCCCGGCCATGGAAATAAAAGTCGCCGCCGACATCCAGTCGGCCGCCGTGGCCATGCCATTGGCCAAAGGCGAAACACCACCACCTGCGGTGTAGTATTCTTTGGTCGAACCCGCCTTTGAGCGGACTGCGATCACGATGTAGAGGGCGAAGCTCAGCCCGATGAAAATAAAATTAAGGGTATCTTGGGACATGGCGGGATAGTTAGCGTTCTTCAGAGTAACCGTGTTCGTGATCGAGACGATTCATCAGGCAGGCGTAGATGATCAGGATGAGGACAAATCCGATGATCGAGCCCTGCTGCGCCATCCAGAAGCCGAAAGGTGCGCTACCGATCGAAGGAAAGTTGGCATCCAACCAGTCCCGCAGTAAGATACCTGCACCGAAACTGATCGTGAACCAGACTGCGAGCAGGTAGAGGGTAAGCTTAAGACAAGCACGGCGGTGTGCGCGGGGGTGATTTTCTTCCATGATGAATTGACTAATGAGGGGTATTAGAAAAATCCACAGAGTGCATCCTTTAGCCAAAGTTCCAAGTGTAAAACTGCGGTTCAGATTCGTATGTAAGACACCTAGCCTACGTGCGCCACCTTAAGAAATAAAGAGTGCATCCTGAAGCGACTACAGCCTTAGTTGACTATCCTAGCAAAGGGGTGTAATTAAATGTGCGGGGTAAATTACCATCGATTTAATTGTACAAGCGCGTCGGCAGCTGCAATAAGCTCTGGATGTCATCTAAAGCGAACACCACAAAGCCGAGCGTATTATCTGCCATCCACGATGGCCTTTTAAATAATCCCGAGCTAGCCTCTCGCATCGAATCGATCATTAGGTTGAGCAACGAGCCTGACGAGAGCGGCAGGATTCGCAGTGCCGATGAGGTAGAGTCTCTTTTGATTGAAGAGGTCCGCAGGCTCGGAAACGAAAGCCTGTCCCATTGGGCTGAAAAAGCTGACCGCAAGCTTGGAAAGGAACTTAAGAAGGCTGAGCCCGATGTGCAAATGCGCGAAAAAAAACTCTCCAGTGGTGGAGCCGATTCGGTTTAGTCACAGTCAATGAGACCCTGTGGCGCTCCTCTGCAGTGACTTACATCCGGGTGTTGCCGGATGCGATCAAGGTTCGCTCAAGACGCTGCTCGTTACCCTTACAGCGTGGTGTCTGCGCCTTTGGTCTGGAGGAATCCTTCGAGAAGGCTTCCGTATCGGTTATCGAGCATTACGGCTTCGAGCTTCCTCTGAGTGCGGTTGCTGGAGTCACCCGCAAGAACGCCGGACGGATTGCACGCAGCCAGCGCCAGAGGGCCCACAATTGCAGCGCACTGCCCTCACTCGGAGCCGAAGAACTGGTCGCCGAAGCGGATGGCTCATTCATCAGAATCGTCTCGACCGACGATAGCAATGGCGATGCCCGTAAAACGCGTAAAGTGGACTACCGTGAAGCCCGCCTGTGTGCCAGTGCCGCCAAGGGAGTGAATCGCACTTATTACGATGCGACCTTCGATTCGGTCGATTCAGTGGCGACTCTTTGGGCGCAAACCGCGAAGCTGGCCGGGATGTCGATGCAAAGCCATATCCACGTCTTGGCCGATGGAGCCGTTTGGATCGACACCCAAAGGAGGGTCGCTTTTGGAGATCAAGGTGAGCTGCTAATCGACCTCTACCACGTCTTGGAATACTTGGGCGAAGCAGCTGCGAGTTGCTCGTCAAAGACCATTCGTTGGTTGAAGACCCAGAAAAAACGCCTGAAGGCCGGACGTAGCGACAAGGTCATCACCGAGTTAAAAAAGCACCTTGAGCCCGCGACTGAGCCAGATGAACTGTGTCCGGTGCGCCGTGCTTGGCGCTATCTCGATAACCGCCGGGACTACCTCGCCTACGATCAAGCGATCAAAAAGGAACTCCCATTAGGAAGCGGATTGATCGAAAGCGGGAACAAACATGTCCTGCAAGCCAGGATGAAAATACCTGGTGCAAGTTGGAACATTGAGACGGCAGAAGACTTTGCAAAAGCCAGAGCCTTACGCGCGAACAAACTATGGAATCAATACTGGGAAGACCTAAAAGAAGTCGCATGAATTACCCCGCACATTTAATTACACCCATCGAGGGCACTTTCACTCCAAGATGCTTTATTTCATCGCCGATTTCGCTCTACCGCACGGCTGTAAGGTGCACTGAAAGCACTCGTCCCACAGACTGGATCCACTAAAACGTATTCTCCTTACCTGAGAACATCCGGGCGATATTGGAGCGGTGGCGCACTACGATAAGCACCGCGAGAATCAATCCGAGATGAAATCTAGGGTCATCGCTGGCATAAATAAAGTAGGCCGAGATCGGCAAACTGACCGCAAACAAGATCGAAGCGAGGGCCACGACTTTCGAGGTGTAAAAGGCAACTAACCAGACGGCTAGGCCGACCAGCAAGACGGGCCACATCAGTGCGAGTAGCCCGCCAATGGTAGTCGCCACGCCTTTGCCTCCACGAAATTTCAGGAAGATCGAAAAGCTGTGTCCGAGTATAGCCGCAATTAAACCAATCACGGCGAGCCGGTTGTCCCCTCCATAGGCGATGAGTGGCCAACCTGCCGCGACAAAACCTTTGAGCGCATCCAGCGCGAAGACAGCATTACCCCACTTCGCACCCAGCACGCGCTTGACGTTAGTCGCGCCGGGATTGCCGCTACCTTGGGTGAAGATATCAATGCCTTGACTGCGAGCAACGATCACGGCGAAACTGATCGCGCCAAGGAAGTAGCCAACGAGGGTGACGAGAAGAATGGACGATGTCTGCATCGTAATAACGAACAATGAATTACGAAGAACGAAAGTGGAAGAGTAATTTCTCCGTTATTCGTCCTCCGACATTCGCCATTTGTAGCCAAAGGCTAGGCTTATAGTTTAATCACCCGATATTTTTCGATGGCAGGATTATCCGTAATCTTCTTGGCCGCGGCAGCGGAGGGTGCAGAGTCGAGCTCGAACACGGAGACCGCAAAGCCCTCGCCCTTGTCGCGACTGAGCGACATGTTAGCGATGTTGACATCATCCTCCCCGAGGGTGACCCCGATGAAACCGACGATACCGGGTACGTCTTTATTTTTCAAAACAAGCAGCGTGGCATCCGTACTAACCTCGACGCCGTGGCCATCGATACCCACGATACGCGGGGACTGCTTCTTGCCGACGAGTGTGCCGGCGATGGTGCGGGTCTTGCCGCCCTTACAGGCGACTTCGACTTCGATCAGCTCATTGAAGTTGGCGTGATCGCTACTTTTGACCTGGTCGCAAGCAATGCCAAGGCGCTCAATCTTCTTGGGCGCGTTGACGTTGTTGACGTTGTCAGAAATCTCACGGAGGAAGCCGCGTTGAATCGCATTGGTCAGTGGAAGTGTATCAAGCTCAGTGATTTTGCCGTAGTAGCGGATAGTGATCTTCTCGATACCTTCGGGCGCAAGCTGCTGGGAGAAAGTGCCGACCTTTTCGCCTAGCGTCATATAGGGGCCGAGCTTTTCGAGCACCTTCGGATCGACGGAGGGCATGTTGATCGCGTTGATGACCATGCCGCCGGTGAGGGCTTCGATCATCTGTTTAGCCACGTCGATACCGACGTTTTCCTGAGCTTCCACCGTGGAGGCACCGAGGTGGGGTGTCAGCACGAGATTTTCGATACTGCGCAGAGGGCTGTCTTCGGCGGGCGGCTCGTCTTCGTAGACATCGAGACCCGCAGCGGCGACTTTGCCAGAGTTGAGAGCGTCGATCAAAGCGTTTTCGTCAATGATGCCACCCCGCGCGCAATTGAAAACGCGGACGCCGTCCTTCATGCGGGCGAAGGCGTCGGCGTTCAGCATGTGCTTGGTCTCCTTCGTCATCGGCATGTGCACGGTGATATAGTCGGCGTTCTCAATGACTTCATCGAGCGTCGCCTGCTGCACTCCTAGCGATTTGGCGCGGGACTCAGTGAGGTAAGGGTCGTAAGCAATCACGTCCATCTGGAAGGCCATCGCGCGCTTGGCAACTTCGGCACCGATGCGCCCCATCCCGAGGATGCCGAGCGTCTTTTGATTCAGTTCGGAGCCCGTGAATTTTTTACGATCCCAGCGGCCGGCTTTCATCCCGGCGCAGGCCTGCACGATAGGGCGAGTGCCCGCGAGCATGTGGGTAAAGGTGAGCTCGGCTGTGGCGATGGTATTCCCCGTGGGGGTATTCATAACGATCACACCATGATCGGTGGCTGCCTCGATATCGATGTTGTCCACACCGACTCCGGCCCGGCCCACGACTTTGAGATTTTTCGCCACGGCAATGACCTCAGCGGTGATGCGCGTGTCGGAACGGACTGCAATCGCGTCCGCGTCTTTTGCCAGCTCGAGGATCTCTTCGGGGGAGGATCCATAGGCTTCTACAACGTCAAAACCTTTCTGGGCTTTGAACAAATCAACACCAATAGGCGAAATGCGGTCTGCGACTAGTATCTTCATAAGAATCGGTGGAGTAAATTTAAGGCCGGCTCGATTGCAACGAAAAGATGTAGCAACTCGAATTTAAGAGCGAAGTAGAACCTCCGCCTGTTCGACAGCTGAAAAAGCGGAAATTCGTATGGGGCTGACTAAACCTGTTTTCAATTGGCTGGTTTCTGTAAAAAATCCCCGTTTTCCCCTTCCCTCTCGCTTGGGACTCCCTATGTTCCCTCCAATGCGAAGTATGACAGGTTTTGGGCGCGGATGCGCCGATGCGGCAGATGCTGGTTTGAGCATCCAAGTGGAAATCAACTCGGTGAACCGAAAGACGCTGGACACCCAGATCAGTGCACCCCGTGAATGGAGCGGCTTCGAAGCCAGCTGTAACGAGTGGATCAAGGGCGCCTTTCAGCGCGGCCGGATTAATATACAAGTCAAACTAGAATCAAGCCGGGGCTCGCTGGATGCGCTCTCCTTGAATACGGCTGCGATGGAGCAGAGTATGAACGACTTGCGCGCCTTCGCCTACGCGCAAGGCCTGGAGTTTAGCCCCGACGGTCGATTCCTCCTCGAGCTGGCACGCTCGGTCAAAGACAGCAGCAGCCTGCCCGACTGGACGGAGCTCGAAGCCCCACTCAAAAAGGCTATCACCCTGGCACTGGCCGACATTGACTCCATGCGCTTGCAAGAAGGCGCCGCACTCGCCGCCGACCTGAAAGCACGGATCACGGAGCTGGAAGGTTACCGCTCGCAGATCGAACAATGCGCCCTAGGCAGCACCACACGCTATCGCGATGCTCTACTCGATCGCCTCAAACAGCTCAACCTGCAGCTGGACCCATCGGACGAGCGTGTGCTCAAAGAAATCGCACTCTTCGCGGACCGTTCCGATATCAGTGAAGAAACCACCCGCCTGGCCTCGCATTTCGAACAGTTTCTCGGCTTCCTCGAATCCGACGATGCAAGCGGCCGCAAAATGGACTTTCTCTGCCAAGAAATCCACCGCGAGTTTAACACCACAGGCAGCAAGTCTAACGACATCGAGATCACCCGACTGGTGATCGAGGGGAAGAATGCCCTCGAGCGCATTCGCGAACAGGTCCAGAATATCGAGTAGCCCTCAACTATCGTCGCCCAGGGCGAAATTGACTGCCTCGATCCCGGCTAGCGAGCAGGCGTCCATTACCTTCACAATCTGCGCGTGTGACACCGACTCAGCGGGCGAGATGGTGACAATGGCCTCTACCTTATTGGCCGTGCTGGCCTCACGGAAGCGAGTAAGCATGGCCGCAAGCTCTTGGTAGCACTCAAGTTCGGGCGAATCGTAGGGATAATCGTTGACCATAACTTGGCCGTCCTCGCGGATCGCGATGATCTGTTCGTCAGGCAAATCAAGTGGTTCGTCCTGCTCGACGGAGCCAGGCAGCTGGAAAGAGAGATCAGCTTCCTGCTTTTCCAGCGTGGAGGCGACCATGAAGTAGATCAGTAGCAAGAAGACCACGTCGATCATCGGTGCGATGGGCACGCCGATCTTTTCTTCTGCCTTCTTTTTGAGCTGTGCCATAGTCGGTCGCGATCAACGCATTTGATACGTGGCGTAAATGACTTCGTAGGCTCCTACGTCTGCGCAGGCCTGAAGCACCTTTTTGATCTCGCGATACGGCGTGGCCTGATCCGCACGCAGGTGAATCCTCAAATCTGGGTTCGCTGCGAGCGACGCCTGCATCGTCTTTTGCATCGCCTCCACGGAGATAGCTTCGACTCCAAGGTAAATCGTGCCATCAGCGTCCAGCGAGAGCGTGCCCCGGTCCGCGAGGTCTTCAGCCTCCGGCACATCGCTTTGAGCGGACGGCGGCAGATCCAGTTTCTTCGCACGATCTGCTTGGGCCAAGGTGCTGACTGTCATAAAAAAAACCAACAAGAGGAAGACCATGTCAATCATGGGGGTCATGGGAAAGTCCTCCTCCGGCGGTCGACTGGTTCTACGGCGAGCCATTAGTCTCACCATTTAGGTGCCGAAGCTCACAAGTGAGAAGCTTAAAGTGCTGACTCCCATTGAATAGCTCGATATTACTGGGCAGAGGGCCCCACGCATCGTATGCGCGGCACGCCACCTTACCTCGGACGGCACAAGTGAATTGACACGTTTCGGCATCGCGATGGCTTCATCCACCACATGGTAGATGTAGCATCCGGCTACTCGGCGATCGCTCCCAGACGGAACTGAGTGTAACCGTTTCTGAGAGAGCTGTAGGGGTCGATCGCACTGCCTTTCAGTTGCTGGTAACGCTCTAAGAGGGTCGGGCTGGTGACGATGAATTCTGAACTCGTTAGAGCGAGACGCCACTCCCAATCCCAGTCGTCAATCAAACTGAAAGGCTCTTTCATTGGATTAACCGAGCGGTCACCGATCAGGCCACCCAAATCACGAAGGTTCGATGGCCCGAGTAAGGGCAGAACCAAGTAAGGCCCCGGTCCGATGCCCCATGCACCCAAGGCCTGCCCAATATCTTCGGGCTTGATCGGTGCGAAGTCCTTGAAGTTGTCTGCAGGCGTCATCACGCCGGCGATTCCCAGAGTCGAGTTGATGGCAAAACGCCCCGACTCCACCCAGACACCGTTCAAGCGCCCCTGCAGCAAGTTAGCAACGAGGCGTACAGGATATTTCAAATTGTAAAAGAACTTGCTCGCACCTTCCTCGACGGGATCCGGGGTCAATGCGGTGTAGCCATCGGCCAAGGGTTGGAGGAAATTTAGATAGACGAAATCGTTAAACGCGAAGGTGTAGCGGTTCACCCGTTCCAAGGGGTCGTAGACGTTGGCGGCCCCATCCACTTCCTCGTTGAAAATATCCTCCTCCGATAAATAGCTGTCTTGAGCCCGTAAAGGTACAACTAAGGTTAAACCACATAGGACGATAGAAGTGGCAAGTAGGCTATATGTGTATGTCTTCATTGATGTCATTTTTTTGAAGTAGTTCTTCGAGACGGGCAATCAATTCAGCTGCATTGCCCTTGCGGAAATGGTCGTCGATTTGCTGGCGGTAGTTAGAAACTACGCTAATATTCTCGGCCACAATATCGTAAATTTGCCAACCGGAGGCCATCCGCCCTAGGCGGTAAAGCACGAAGTAGGTTTTGCCATCCAAGTTGATCGTCGATATGATCTCAATCCGCGTATCCGATATGGTCGTCACATCGCCGAGTGTGACTTCGGGACGGCTCTTGCCCTCAAGGCCATCAACATAGGCCTTGAGGACGAGCTTCTTGACCAATTCGAGGACTGTTTCTTGCTCAGAGGTCTTCATCAGCTGCCAATTGCGGCCAATCGCACGGCGGATGATGACATCCAAATCATAGTTGGCCTCAATTCTTTCGCGTACAATGGCCTGCTTATCTTCAACCGTCAGCTCTGAGCAGCAGTCGGAATAGATGACGTCGAGCGCCGCATCGATCGTGCTTTGAAGCTTCTCACGTTGCCCCTCCTCTGCCGTCAAAACGCTACAGGCAAGTAACGCAGACGCAAAAAGGAAGTTGTGTAGATAATCAAACATAGCGGCTTTGATAAATCTATTTCGCTTTTTCGTCAATACCTCCGAGCGCGAAACGACTAATCAAGCTTTCGATATCCAAGGCGGATTCGGTGTCCACAATCAGATCCCCCGCCTCCAGAGGGAAGCCCGAGCCGCCCGGCGAGAGATCAATAAAGCGGTCGCCAATGAGTCCGGCGGTTTTAACCGAAGCGATGGTGTCATCGTCCAGCTGTATGGTAGTGGGTAATTCTAAGCTGACGATAGCGAAAAAGTTGTCGTTCAAGCTTACGTCTTTGACCGTGCCGACGCGCACGCCCGCGATCTCGATCCGGCTGCCGGGATTGACACCGCTCGCACTGCTGAAGCGAGCCTTCAGTGTGTAGCTGTCGCTGCCGAAAAACCGAGCGCTGCCCACTTGGATGGCGAGGTAGAGAACGGCGACCAGCCCAACGAGCACGAAGCAGCCGACTAGGAATTCAATGGTTCGATTCTTCATAATTTATTGCGCACCTCCGTGCTGCGGTGATGATTTTCGGCCATAGTTGGCCTTACTTAAAAATCCCGAGAGCGCTGTCTGCGCATCTTCGTTCAGCTCGTCGGGACTTCCGGAAAATTTAATAATCCCCTCGTCGAGCCAAGCCACCTGGTCGCTGATCTCAAAGACCTCGGGAATGTCGTGGCTGACAAGCAAGGCGGTGAAGCCGAAGCGCTCCCGATAGTCGGCAATCATTTCAAAAACGCTGAACTTACGCTCTGGATCCAGTCCGGTCGTCGGCTCATCGAAGAGCACGATCTGAGGTTTGGTGATGAGCGCCCGCCCGAGGGCAACGCGTTTCTTCATGCCCCCCGAAAGCTCACCGGGGAAACTTCCGGCGGAATCGGCCAGCCCGAGTTGCTCCAGCATAGCCTCGACGCGTTCTTTGATTTCTGCTTTGGACAACTTGGAAGCCTCGCGCAACGGCAAGGCTACATTATCAAACGCACTCAACGAATCGAAGAGTGCGTTATTCTGAAACATGTAGCTGAAAGTCACGCCGCTTTCACTGTTCGCTCGCTGGCGGCTTTGGGCGATCGCCTTGCCGTCGAGCTCGATCACACCCGCATCCGGCTGGAGGAGATTGGCGATACACTTCAAGAGTACGGACTTACCGATCCCACTCTTGCCAATGATCGTGGTGACGGATGCTGCCGCGACATCGAGATCCACACCGTCCAGAACCCGCTTCGCACCAAAGTGCTTTTTGAGACCGCGTATTTTCAGAAAGGCATCCATACTACAAGAGGAAAGAAGTGATTAAATAGTCCGCCGCCAGCACCGTGACGCTCGACCAGACGACCGCCCGGGTCGCTGATTCGCTGACGCCGCGCACCCCAGGAAAGGATGCCTTACGGTGGGTATTATAGCCACGGTAAGCACAAATCGCGATGGTCAGAAGGCCGAATACCAAGGCCTTAATATAACCACCCTGCACGTCCGCCCAAGTCACACTCTCATAGACACGGTTCCAATAGACGCCCGCATCCACATTGAGCAACACGGAACCAGTCAAGTAGCCACCGAAAATGCCGATCAAGTCGAACACCGCCGTCAAAATTGGGAAGCAAATCAAAGTCGCCACCAGACGTGGCCCCACCAGGAACCCCAGCGGGTCGATGCTCATCGTCTGCAAGGCATCAATCTGCTCATCGTTCCGTTGAATGCCCAGTTCCGAGGCCATAGCCGAGCCGGCCTGCCCGACCACCATCAGCGCAGTCAGCACCGGCCCCAGCTCACGAATGAGCGAGAGCGCCACGGCGGTGCCTAACGCGGACTCCGCCCCAAATTTGACCAATGTGTAGTAGAGCTGCAGCCCCATGACCAATCCGGTAAACAGACCCACCGTCGCAATGATCGGGAAACAACGCACCCCGATCTCATGGATAGCTTGGATCAGCTTGGCCATACGGTTGCGTTGAACGAAAAAACCGGCCACTGCCCCAAATCCAAAGACAGAAATTTCCCCCAACTCAAAAACCACAGAGAGTGCCGAGCGTCCTAGCGTGCGTATCATATGCGGGCGTTATCCAGTCGTGTTATAGATGTGATGCGAAAAAGAAGTACTTCTTATGACACGAATACCCGTAGCAATGGAAGCCGAACTTTACAAAAAAAACGGGAATGCGTCGCCGACCAACTTTCTCGTAGGCTACCATGATAATAGTCGTTCAGCAGCCCTCCTAGCTAGACGTGCTTCGCACCAAAGTATCTGAGCGATAGCAAATCAAAAGCTGATCAATTGAGGCCTTACCCCGGCAAATAGCGCCGCCCAAAAGCAAATTCCTATCAGTAAGGCGCAGCGGCCACCTCTCGCTCCTTGGGCTCGTGGATGGTGAAGTAGAAATACTCCCCCGGCTGCCAGGTGCCCGCGACGAGATCAGCACGCACACCAACCACCGCTTTTTCTAAATCGCCGAAGCAGCGCGCCACGGGGATCTTACCACGCTTGCCACGCATGGCCTTGTGCGCGGCAGCGAACAGATTCTCGAGCGAGACGACTTGCTCGAACAGATGTTTATAACGCTTCGGCATTCATCCTTGCTGTTTCATCCAGCCACCGAGCATGCGACCACACTCAGTCAGTTGCTCCGCGCTGTATTCATACTGCCGGGGTGTCAGCACGGCGCGGTCTTTGGCGAGGCGGATCAGCCAGCGCAATTGCTCGATCTTTACATTCGCACGGCGCAGCAGATCCAGCTTCGTGCGCGAGTAGCTCGCCTCGACTAACAACCCCACTCAGCCCTCACCCCGGCGGCTAGCGCCGCCAAAAAGCACATTCCTATCAGCTAAACCGCTGATTTTTCGGGAAGCTATCCACCCGCTCCAACAGCCACTTGGTATAGTCATACCAGCGGACTAACAACACAGGCGCATTAGGTTTTTTAGGCATTGTAGGTTAAAAAAATCTCCGCCTAAGGCGGAGATTTAAAAATTTCGACCCCGCTTCGCGGGGTAAAAAGGGTAACAGAGTAAAAGGTTAAAGGGTGCGGCGCCCTCTGCGGCGCACGATTGCAATCGCCAGCGCTAGGCTGCCAAAGATCGCAGCGTAAGCGGACGGTTCAGGAATGGGCGCAAGAATGGGCTCAAGGCTGGAGACGCGGAATCCGGCGCTGAAGTGCTCGGCGGTCGGGGCGGTCGGATCGAGGCTGGTGCGGTACAAGGACTGCAGGAGGCTGTCGTGGATGAGGAACGAGCCGCCCCGCATCACGCGGGCGCTAGTGCCAAAAATAGCATCATTCAACTCCCAGACGTTACCGCCCTGGTCAAAGGTGCCGTAGTAGCTGGCGTCTGAGTAGCCGACATCGGCAATCGCATCAGGCTCATTACCATCATTGGCATTGTAATTTGCCTCTGCACCTGTCGGCACGGTATTACTCGCCGTCGGATACAGCCAATAACTGTCCGTATCGCCACCCGCACCCACCGGTTGGTAATACGCAGCCTTATACCACTCGTTCTCGCTGGCCACCGCGACACCTCCGTTCGCCCAAGCCGTCGCGTCGCGAGTGATCGTGTT